>Ga0105354_1000219_pt1 | contig 35950 bp, 28 predicted proteins | sample GOMGulsemesocosm_FD_83658 | JGI IMG/M metagenome (GOLD analysis project Ga0105354, IMG submission 83658) | Methane-oxidizing microbial communities from mesocosms in the Gulf of Mexico - GOM9B Gulf of Mexico | ecosystem: Environmental > Aquatic > Marine > Cold seeps | place: USA: Gulf of America...
AAGTATCATCAATTAAATTTAAAGATTCTAATAAGTAAAATGAGCACAAAAGAATATAAAAATTGGCGCGTAGTTGTAGTATGTGAACTAAATGCTTCCGCTGCTAAAGTATGGCATCTGGTTGGAGGATTTTATAATATCAATCAATGGCATCCGGATATTCCAATTTGTGAAGTTAATGAAGGACAAGGAGAAGAAAGAGACATTCGTAGAAAATTAAGCTTTCCCGGTCAAACTCCAACCTGGGAGCAATTAGTTTTTATGGATAATGAAAATATGAGTTATAAATATAAATGGCATAAAGGGGAGTGGGGAGAAACAACACAAAAATATCATGCTCAAATTCAAGTAATAGAAACGGAGTTGGATAAGCATTGTTTAGTACAATGGTCCTCAAAATTTTATGCTTCTGAAGATGGATTAACGCAGTTTTATCAGAATGGTTTTGAAAATTTGATAAGCATGTTTGGAGGAAAACTAATTAACAATAAAAAAATACAAAAATGGGAAGTTTCGTAGAAATTAATGATACACTAGAATTAACCACTGAACAGGGATTTCCTGTAGCTGTTTTTCAATTAGAAAAACATAAAGAAACTCCAATTACTTTGGAAGATGTTAAAGGAAAAGTATTTGAATTTAAAAATAAACCAAGCGCAAGAATTTTTCAAATGGATCCTGTACGGGTTTATTTTGTGCATAATATAAATGGGAAATGGCTCTTTTGGGGGCGTGTTCTTATTCAGTCTCAACACATATATAAAGCTTTAAATGCCGATGGAACTTGGGATGGAGAATCATGGCAAACGGATGGAACCTATACTGTTTTAAACGTATATGATCCAGAATATCAGTATACATTTACATTAAATGAGGCGCCAGATGATAGAAATTATTATAAGCAATCTAACTTAGAAGTTTTAAAAAATTAAAAAATGGAAATGACATCCGGAAGATTAGAAGCTTTTAGTGATGGTGTGCTTGCTATTATTATCACCATTATGGTTTTAGAATTAGAAGCACCAAAAGAGTATACTTTACAGGCACTTTTTGAAATCATACCAACGTTTATAAGTTACATGGTAAGTTTTTTATACGTTAGCGTCTATTGGGTTAGTCATCATCAGTTATTTAAAATAGCCAAAAAAATAGATGGGAAAATTTTATGGTCAAATTTACACTTGTTATTTTGGTTGTCTATAATTCCGTTTACCACAAACTGGATAGGAGATGGCGATCATCATACTGACATTGTTCCTGTTGTATTGTATGGTTTTGTACTTCTTATGAGTCAGTTGTCATTTCTGTTTTTAAGAAACTCCATTGTTAAACTTCATGGTAAAACATCTCCGGTAGGTATGCATTTGGATAGAAGAGCTTTAGATTTCGTCTGTGTGTGTATTTATGTAATTGGTTTATCCTTAGCATTTTTAAATACCTATATAGCTATGGTATTCTTTTTATTGGTAGGCTTCCTTAAGGTCAATGAGTTAAATTCTAGTCCAAAAGAAAATAGATTTTCAATGGTTTTCTTAAAAAAACAGCACTAAAAGCCTGTTTTACAATGGAATGAGATTTGAAATTTATGAATTAATTGTATTAATAAGCTAATTAATGTTTTGTATATGAGAAAAAAAATGCATCTTTGTAACTAATAATTTTTTATCAATTTAATTACATTACAATGAATAAAGGAACAGTAAAATTCTTCAATGAAACAAAAGGTTTTGGATTTATCACTGAAGAAGGTGTTAATAAGGATCACTTTGTACACATTTCTGGATTAATAGACGAAATTCGTGAAGGCGATACAGTTGAATTTGAACTAGAAGAAGGAAACAAAGGATTAAACGCAGTAAACGTAAAAGTTATCTAATACATATAATTTCAAGTTTAATAAAAAGCCCATCAATATTGATGGGCTTTTTTTGTAGATAATTTGGAATGTGTTAAAACACAACACTACGGTTTTTTACTATTTATGCCAGCCATACCGGTTTGGAAAAATATTAGTTTGTGTTGTTGTGTATTGGGTTTTAATCGAAGCGTAACTATGTTTTGATACAGCTAAGTTTGCTTCTTTATAATTTTCTTCAAAAAACTTCGTTAAAAACGTAATGAAATCTAGACTCGAGATTCATGAGTTCCTATTCAATAGAATTAGAACCTAATTAATAAACAACGAAAGAGTGCAGTATAATTTGCTTGAAATGGGATAATTAATCAATTTATGAGTACAAAATCAAAAATACGCCTATCATAATACCCAGTAAGGGTACTAATTTCATTCGCTTATTTTTCTCTTTAAAGATAAGACCACCAACTACAACAGCAATAATGATTTGACTTCGTTTTATAGCAGATAGTAACATGATTAGGGCATCAGGATCTTGCAAGGCTTTAAAATAAAAATAATCAGCAGCTTGTAATAAAACACCAACAGCTATAATAGACCAGCGGAATTTAAACGCTTTTCGTTTTTCAGCAAACGGAAACCATGTAATGCTTAAGATAACCAATAAAATTAATATGGTATATAAACAAAACCAAAATTGTAAGGTTTGTGGGTTTAAACTTAAATTCTGAATTAAAAACTTATCATACAAACCACTACTAGCACCTAAAAATGTAGCTCCAATAATGGCAAATATCCATTTATTACGTTTAAAATTGATCCCTTCTTTTTTTCCAATTCTAGAGTATAAAATCACTGAAAAAATAATTAAGAAAAAACCTATCCATTGATGCATATTAGGACTTTCTTTATAAATTACAATGGCACCAATAAAGGTGAAAAATGGTCCAGCAGAACGTATTGGAGTAACAATCGTAATGGGTAAATGCTTTAAAGCTTGATAGGCCAAAACCCAAGAACTTGCCATAATAGCAGACTTAATAAAAATAAAACCATGCGTTTGCCAAGAAATATTCTGAAAATTATAGCCATTAACTAATGCATAATCAGGGTAAAAAATTGATAACAGATAAAATGTAGCGACAAATAAAAACCCGCTAGAAACAGTACCCAAAAGTACAGGAAAAACTTCATTACCTTGTACTGCATGCTTTTTACATAAATTGTGTAACCCTAAAAAAAGTGCTGCCAATAAGCCTAAATACATCCACATGGCGCGAATATAGTTTATTAAGTCATTTTGTAATCTCAATATGCATTAAAACTCTTTGCATTTGAAATTATAATTCTTGTTTTTTTTGGGAAATATTTGGAACACCATGTAAAGATCAGACTGTTAAAGCGTGGTAAATCAATTAAATGAATATATTTAGCGCATATATTAATACGTTAAATAAATGGTAAATTCGATTTTATAAAGTTAATAAAGGGAGTAATTTCTATTTTTGAATTCGCAATCAAAACCTAAAAATGAAAAAAGTATTTTTAATAATTTGTTTATTTACCCTAGTATTCACCTTTGCTCAAACTAAAGGAACTTCAATTAATATTGGAACTAATTACACCATCAATTCTAAAATTTTAAACCAGGATAGGGACATACAGGTTTATCTTCCTGATAGTTACGGTTCTTCAAAACAGAAATATCCAGTTTTATATATTTTAGATGGACAATGGTATTTTACTAATGGGGTTGCCATTCAAAAATCGTTACGAACTCCAGGCGCAATTCCGGAAATGATTGTTGTTGGCATTAAGAATAGTAACCCACTACGCCGTACTTTATTTAATGCTGACAGTGATAAGTTTACTTCCTTTTTAAAAAACGAAGTGATCGCATTTATAGATTATACATATAGAACCACCAAAGAGCGAGTGATTTTTGGATGGGAAGCTGCAGCTTATTATATCAGTGAAATGATCTTAGAAGACAACGATTTGTTTTCTGGAGCTATCATTACAGATGGAGGATATGCTTCTGAAAAAACAGTGAAAGGCTTTCATGCTGATAAAGACATTTATTTATATATGGCAAACTCTAGACGAGATATTTACTATATCTCGTCTTCCGATGCTTTTAATAAAATTCTAAAGCAAAACAACCCCAAAAATTTGAAATGGAAATACGATTTGTTTAATGATGAAGTTCATGAAACAATGCCTCATTTAGCCTTGTACAAAGGTATTCAATTCTATTATCATAATTATGACTCTTTGGTTTTTGAAAGTATTGAAGCGTATGTTAATGCAGGTGGAATACCATATTTAAAATCCTTTTTTAAAGAAAGAGCAAAACGTTTTGGAGGTGATGGAAAAATTGATGATAGCACTAAGAACTCATTAATATGGTTGGCTTGGAAACGAGATAATTATAAATACTTTAGCTTTTTTATGGAAGAGTTTAAAGATGTTTTAAAAACCAAAAGATATGCTTCAGCGTATTGGCAAAACAGATTAGGGCAGTTTTATTTAAAACATAAAGCTTATAAAAATGCCATCAAGTTTTTTGAAAACGGTATTAAAAATCATCCAAATTCAAGATTGGATGAGACAATGAAAAAAGCCCTAAAAACCGCACAAGAAAGTAAATAATAGTATCAGATACTGAAAGTTATGAAGAATTCTATACTAGCCATTCTAATTTTAATAAGCGTTACAAACAGTTCTTTTTCCCAGGAACCTGGAAATAATCACGTTGTAGGTAAAACAATTCAGTTGAAATCTGAAATATTGAATCAAGATCGAGAGATTCAAATTTATCTACCAGAAGATTATGATTCATCGAATGAAAAATGCCCTGTGATTTATGTTTTTGATAGTCAAAAGTATTTTTTAAACGCCGTAGCGTATCAAAAAAACCTACGTTTTCAGGAGGAAACACCCGGATTTATTGTTGTTGGAATAAAAACTAACAACAACGAAAGAAGAAAATTATACAATTCAGAGTCTACTAAGTTTAGCACTTATTTAGCAAAGGAATTACTTGCATATATAGATAATACATATCGAACATTATCCAGTGAACGGGTGTTTTTTGGTTGGCAAAGAGCAGCTGCTTTTGGAGTAGAAGTCTTAGCTACCAAACCAGCATTATTTAAAGGATACTTTATTGCTAGTCCAACTTTTTTAACTGATAAACGAGTTTCTGATATTGGGGAACTATTAGATAAAAACACCTTTTTAGATAATTATTTATATTTTACTTTGGCAGATGTTGAGGCATGGTCTCTTGACAGCACAAATAGTTTGGCTGCATTATTGAAAAACAAGGCCAACAATAACCTAAGATGGAAATATGATTTGTTTGATAATGAAAATCATTATTCAACCACAATTGTAACCATGAATAAAGGATTAAAATCGTTCTTTAATGATTATGCACCCATTCGCTTTTATAGTTTGGAAGAATTTAATAAAACGGGCGGAATTACAGCGTTAAAGGAACTATTCAAAAAAAGGGGAGACCGCTACCAAATTTCAAAAGATGTACATGATGATACTAAAAGATACCTGTTCTTATTAGCCGTTCAAGAAAATAATTTTCATGTTTTCAGAGCCTTAGAAAATGAGTTTCCTACTTTCTTAACTACTTTCTCTAGAGATAATATGTTCGAAAGGTTTGGTCAGTTTTATGTAAAACATAAAGCATATAAAAAAGCCATTCAATATTATAAAAAAGGAGTGAAAAAGTTTCCTAAATCTGTGCGATTACAAACGAGATTGGAAGAAGCTTATAAGCTTCATTAAAAGTATACGAAAGCTAAAACAATTAATATATGCACACCCAGCAATCGATAGGAGTAGTGCATGTGGTATAGTTCGGTAAACTTTATTTTGCTATCAACCCTTCACAAATTAGCATTTCAGAAATATCTACGTAACCATTAACCAACATCATATGATAGAGGTTTGCATGCTAATTAAATGAGCTTGTTTAACGTGTTGCTTTCGTTTTTTACAAAATAAAAATAAGATTAATATTAGATAGAAAAATCTAAATTAAATAAGGTTCTATTTGTTTATACAACTAAACTATAGAACTAACTATGGAATACATTTTATTGTTTATAATAATTGGAATGCTGTTTTATATAAATTCCAAACTGAATTCAAAGATTGATAATTTAAGTACTACTATAGATACACTCCAAAGTAAATTAAACCGATTACTAACAATGGCTAGTGTGAAAACAAAGCCTACTAGTTCAGAAAAGGTATCAGAAACCTCCGTTGAAAAAAAACCCATCAAATCATCAGAAACTCTTATCCCTATAGTTTCAGAAAAAACAATTCCTATACAAGCAATTATAGAACAGGTACCAAAACCCGAAGCTGTGGTTGAAAAGAAAACTTCTAGTAAACCACCTATAGAACCCACAGCACCAAAGGCTAGTTTATGGGAACGTTTTAAAGAACAAAATCCTGATTTAGAAAAATTTATTGGTGAGAACCTTATTAATAAAATAGGAATTCTAATTTTAGTTTTAGGAATAAGTTATTTCGTTAAATATGCAATTGATAAGGATTGGATTAACGAACCAGCACGTGTTGGAATTGGAATATTAGCAGGCTCTCTAATATTAGCTTTAGCTCATAAATTACAAAAAAAATATGCTTCATTATGTTCCGTTTTAGTAGCTGGTGCTATTGTAGTATTTTATTTTACCATTGCTATCGCTTTTCATGAATACAAATTGTTTAGTCAAACAGTAGCTTTTATAATAATGGTGCTCATTACGGCTTTTAGTTGTTTGATTTCTTTATCCTACAACCGAATGGAATTGGCAATTTTATCACTTATCGGTGGTTTTGCAGTTCCTTTTATGGTAAGTACAGGTAGTGGGAATTATGTGGTATTATTTAGTTATATAGCTATTTTAGATATTGGAATACTAGCCTTAGCTTATTTTAAAAAATGGAATATAGTTAATATTCTGGCATTTGCATTTACAAACATATTGTTTGGAGGATGGCTAATTACAGAACTTAATACTGATGCGCCGCATTATTTAGGAGCATTGATTTTCGCTTTTGTTTTTTATCTCATTTTTGTAGCTACCAACATCATTAATAACATCCGAACAAAAGGAACGTTCTCTAAACCACAATTGGCAATTTTGGCCATTAATAGTTTTATATTTTACGGTTTTGGGATGCTTGTTTTAAGTAAGTATCACCCAGAATTATCTGGACTCTTTACTGCTGTTTTAGCATCGCTTAATTTAGTGTATGCATGGGTTTTATTCAAGAAATTTGGTTTGGATAAAACAGCCGTGTATTTGTTAATTGGTTTAACCTTAACTTTTATTACTCTGGCCATTCCTGTTCAGTTTGAAGGAAATTATATTACCTTGTTTTGGGCTGCAGAAGCTGCTTTGTTAATGTGGTTGGCAAAAAAATCTCAAATTAAAAGTTATCGTTTTGCATCAGTATTGGTACAGGGCTTAATGTTAATTAGTTTATGTATCGATTGGTTAGTCCAATATAAAGGAAATGATGAATTATTAATTGTATTTAAACCAATTTTCAGTACTGGAATAGTTACTGTAGCTTCCTTGGTTACAGTTCGGTATATATTGCGATCTGAAACAGAAGTATTGAAAAAACTCAATTTTGTATTTGACCCTATACAATATCGAACGTTAATAGCTAATTTGTCCATTATATTAGGATATTTCGTCGGTATGTTTGAAATAGGATATTAATCGGGAATATATCTTGGATCCGAGACACAGTCGTTATATACCTTGCCCGTTTTATATCATTTATTATTTACAGCGGTAGTGGCTTTCTTTTTAAATAGAAAGAAAACAGACATGCGACTGTTCATTTGGGGAGCTGATTTGTACTTGTTTTTTTAGTAAGTACCGAATTGATTTTACAAGGAATTCAACTAATGGATTTGCAGTTAACACCATCTTATAAATCACGTATTTTAAAAATACTGAACCATTGTACAGAATAATAAAATTATACGAAAGCTCAAAACCATGAATGTTAAAACACCCAAGTACTACATATAGTAATGAAACTATAACATTGTAGGATATTTTACATAATAGACAATTATAGATTTCCAATGTTTAATAATATACAGGTCGTAAAATGGCTATTACATAATTACTGTCGATATAAAACACCTTCGGCGTTATTATATCTGTAATTATGTAAAATACTATCGTATTGGCCATTTTACTCATAATACAATTTGAACTATAATGTTCCGCGTTATGTAACTTTGCTTTGGTAAAGCAAAGTTTACTTCTTCATTTTTAATGAAAAATTTTAGACTATAAACACTCTTTAAAATGTTAATGGAATACTTTTTATACGAACCGAGAAAAGGAGGGAAGTATAATGTGTATGGAATGGTTTGGTTAACTCTGAGCATTGAGGTGGACTATCTTTTGTGTTTTTACTTTAATAAGCATAAAATCATCTTCGTTTTGAGGAATTATACAATAAAAATGTAATATTTTAAATTGGTTATAAATATTGAATACTAACGTTTGGCTGAATTATTAAGTTTATATTATTGATTACTTGTTATTTATAAAAGTTACCCATTTATAATGGTTGTTTTTTACTTTTTTTAAACATTATAAGTTAATAAGTAAAAGAAAATAAATTATATTGAATTAAAACATTTAAATACATTTGACCGACAATAAGAAACACTTAGTCGTCTCGCAAGTATTGATTTCACTTACAAATGCAACCTAATACACATTCAAAAAACTAAACTACACTGATGAAAAAGTTATTATTACTTTCCATTATTTTGCCCTTAAGCTTATTCTCTCAAAATAAAATCAACGGAGTTGTTAAAGACTCAATAGATGTAATTGAATTTGCAAATGTTATTTTACAAGATGAAAATAATAAATTTATAGCTGGAGTTGTTACTGATGAAAAAGGTGCGTACTCATTTAATAGTAAAAAAGGAAAATATAATATTTCTATAAGTTTTATTGGTTACGAAGAATGGAATAAAAAAATTTTAATCAATGATGAAAATGTCGATTTAGGGTCCATAACTTTGATTGAAAGTGAAAATATATTAGGAGAAGTTATTATTGCAACTAATCGCCCCACTATTACAAGAGAAGTGGACAGGTTGGTCTTTAATGTAGAAAACAGTATTGCATCTGCGGGAGGAGATGCTTTAAACATATTAAAAGTAGCTCCAGGTGTTCAAGTGCAAAATGACCAAATTTCTTTAATAGGGAAAAGCGGTGTAAACATTTTAATTGATGGTAGAATACTTAATCTATCTGGAGATGATTTAAGTAACTTCTTAAAATCGATTTCTTCTGATGATATAAAAAAAATAGAAGTCATTACCAATCCTCCTGCTAAATATGAAGCTGAAGGAAATAGTGGCCTTATAAACATCGTATATAAAAAGGGAAGAAATAATAAATGGAGTAATAGTATTACAGCTGCCTATATTCAGACTACATATCCAGCGTATTCATTAAGGAATACATTTTCCTATAAAAAAAATAAGATTAAATTTTTAGCTAATATAAGTGGGAAAATAGGAGATGAAGCTGTTATTGAAAGATCTACAATTCTATACCCTACAACTACATGGACTGATAATGGTAAAAGAATAGACCAACAAGATTATATTGCAGGAAGAATAGCTCTTGATTATGACATCAATAGTAAATCAAGTATTGGTATTCAATATCTAGGAAATTACAAGAAACCTAATATTAAAGATAAGAGTGACCTTTTTATAAATGATAAAATAACTAATTCATTAAATTCCTTGGTTCTTTCTAATGGATATAATGATAAAAAAAATACAAATAACAGTATAAATGCCCATTACACTAGAAACATTGATACAATTGGAACAGCTATATCTATAGATCTAGATTACTTTAATTATAAGGCTGACCAAGACCGAGATTTTAATTCAAAAGACTACTCAACTACACCCGTTAATACTTTAATATCGGCTATTAATAAAAGTAGTCAAGACATTAATAATTACAGTGCTAAAATTGATATTGAAAATCCATTAGAAAAAATAAACCTGTCCTATGGAGCTAAAGTTAGTATTATTGACAACAATAATGCAGCTGAATTTTATGACAATAGCTCAGGTATTCCTGTTTTAGACCTTACACAGACAGATTATTTTATTTATAAAGAAAACACACAATCTGCTTACATAAATGCTTCGAAAAAACTTTCTACTAAATGGCAAACACAAATTGGTTTAAGGCTAGAAAACACACAAACAACAGGTACATCTAAAACACTAAATAGCGTAACAAAAAACAAATACACAAAGCTATTTCCAACCTTTTATCTTTCCTATCAAAAAAATGATAATAACGCATTTTCACTAAGCTACGGAAAACGAATTAACAGGCCTTCGTATTGGGAAATAAACCCATTTCGTTGGTATATTAATAATTTTAGTTACTCTGAAGGAAATCCTTTTTTACGTCCTTCTTTTAGTGATAATTTTGAACTTTCTTATTCCTTTAAAAACAAATTAACAACTTCTGGTTTCTTGTCAATAACAAGTGATGGGTTTAGCCAAGTACCTACAGTGGATCCTATTACGAATAATCAGGTTTTTGTTAGGAGAAATTATTTTACACAATATAGGTATGGGGTTTCTGAATCATATTTTTTCAATACCATAAATTGGTTAGAAAGTTACAATCAATTATATGCTTACTATATAAGATCAAATTTTGATACCAATACAGTAAACAGTACTGAACAAAATGGTTTTGCTTATTATTTTAGGACAAATAATAGTTTTATTCTAAACACAAAAAAAACGATTGCTGCCGAAATGAGTTTTTGGTATAGCTCTGCCAGTAACGGAGGGTTGTACAGAACCAAACAATCATCTAGCCTAGATTTAGGGATCAAGTTTTTCTTAATGAATAGAGATTTACAAATTTCAGCTGCTCTAAATGATGTTTTCAGAACCAGTAGTCCAGACGCATCAACATTTTCTAATGGAATAGAACAAATCTATAACACCTACTATGATAATAGATATGCTAAACTAGCCATTCGATATAAGTTTGGTAATAAGAAAGTCTATGTTCAGGAAAGAGATGTAGGTAATGATGATGAAAAAGGAAGAACAGGGAACTAAATACTTCTGATTAACACATAAAACAAAATACTTATAAAATACTAAATATTAATTAGTTGAACACTTACAACTATATTAACAGAAAAACTCTGCCATAATTTTAACGAATTAAAAAGGAGCTTTCTAAATTTAATCTTAAGCAAGTTGGTAATGATTTCATGCCATTTAACTTAGGGATAGATTACGTTCTTAAGCCAATTATATAATCAATAATCAATATATAAATCTTAAAAATTATGAAAAACAGCAAATTAAAAAACACGCATTCCAAATTTGACTTATCAAAGTCAAATACAGAGTTAGTGTTTTTTAATTGCCGAACTCGACAAGGTCAGAGGAGGGAAAGCTTCAGGCAATGATGTTGCTTGTAACCTCTCCATCAATATCAAGTGCGGCAAACAAACAATTAAATAATAAACATTTTAAATTAAACATTATGAAAAATAATAAATTAAAAAGTATTCATTCAAAATTTGAATTAACTAAGTCTAATGCTGATGTAGTAATCTTAAACTCAGAATTAGACATGGTAAGAGGTGGTAAAGCTGGTGATAACACTGGTTGTGGTGCAACTCTTAACTATAAATGTGGAAAAGATGCTCCTAAAGGGGTTTCTAACTAATAAAAAAATTAGATATGAAAAATAGTAAATTAAAAAATGTACACGCGAAATTCGAAATAACTAAATCTAATAATGACTTAGTTATTTTAAACTCAGAATTAGACGCTGTAAGAGGTGGTAAAACTGGTAACAACACTGGTTGTGGTGCAACTCTTAACTATAAGTGTGGTAAACAAGTAGAGGAGAAGTAATTTTAATTAAGATTTAATTGATTATTGATTAAAACCCAACAGGTCTTGCCACCTGTTGGGTTAATAAAAAACATTTTAAACCTCCATTATGTTGGATGTTTAACAAACAATGTAAAATTACATTGAACCTATAATTATAAGACATTTGTAATCCATAACAAAATAATAGTAATGGTTACTTCATAATAACACTAAAAATATGAAACTAAAAAAATCATTTTATTCAATTTTTGTTGAAGAACCTAAAAGTGAACAATACATTGCATACTCTACAAGATCTGGTAAACTTATAGAAATATCACAGGAAATTTTCGCTGCAATAGAAAATGATAACCTTAGTATTCTTGATAATAAAACAAAATTTTCTTTGATGGAAGCTGAAGTACTAGTTCCTGAATTTGAAAATGAATTAAAAACGATAACAGATCAAAATAAAGCTTTCATTGAAGATAATGAAACCTTATATATTGTAATTCAGCCTTCAGCAAATTGCCAAATGGGTTGTGATTACTGTGGCCAAGTACACGAAAAGAAAAGTTTATCCGACCTAAACAATGACTTAATTCTTAAGCGTGTTAAAACTAAATTAGAAAATGCAAATAATAAATTTAAGTATTTACAAATTGGGTGGTTTGGTTCTGAACCATTAATGGGGCTTAAAGATATGCGCTTTTTAACCGGTGAATTTAAAAAGATGGCTTCTGAAAAAGGACTTATTTACCAATCAAGTATTGTTACTAATGGATTAAGTTTAAAAAAGGATATTTTTATTGAATTAGCCAAAGAACATAACATTACTGGTATTGAAATAACGCTAGATGGTTTAGCAGAAGACCACGACAAAAGACGTTTCTTGAAATCAAGAAAAGGTAAAACATTCGATATTATTATTAAAAATTTAACTGATATTTTTAGTCTACCAAATTATAAAGATTATGGTGTTGCTCTTTCTATTAGAAGTAATGTAGATATACATAATCCAGAATCTGTTGAACCATTGATTGATTTCTTACATGAAAAAGATTTTCTAAGTAAAGTTTCTAACTTCTATATAGCTCCTATTCATTCTTGGGGTAACGAAGCACATTTAATCAGCATGGAAAAAGCAGACTTTGCTGATAAAGAGATTGATTGGTTTTTATATTTAATTGATAAAGGAATTACCCCAAAGCTTTTATACGACAGAAAACATGAAGTATGCATGATTGTAGATAAAGATGCGGAATTATATGATGCTAATGGTGGTGTATTTAATTGTACAGAAGTGTCTTATGTTCCAAAATACGAAGGTTCTGAATACGATTTAGGTAAACTTGAAGATGAAGTTTTAGATTACCCTAACAAACCTTTAGCAAATTGGAATGATATTGTAATGAATAAAGAATATCCGTGCGGAACTTGTCCTGTATTACCCGTATGTGGTGGTAGTTGCCCAAAAACATGGACCGAAGGTATTTATTCTTGCCCTCCAATTAAGCATAATATTGAAGATAGGATAATGTTATCTTACCTACTTACTAAAGATGAAAAACTACCTGAAAACGAAAAAATATTTAGCTAATGGATACTCAAACTCTACAAGGCTCAAGTATAGCTAAACAAATAATAACTATTGATTTTAATCAATTTAAACCTTTTATTGATGAAGTTTTTCAGGATACGTTAACCAATTTTATTGCTGAAGAATCTCAAGACGATAATTTACTATCAATATCGTTTGTTAATAATTTATATATAGAATCATTAACGCAATTGAGAAAAAATAAAATCAATACCTATATAAATTCTGAAGATAAAATAGCCCTTATAATCAATCAATTAGTTTTAAGCAACAGTGAACTTAAAGTATTGAATATTAGTGCATTTTCTGTTAAAGCTTATTATTACTATAAAATTAAAGATTATGATAACTCTATTCATTTTACTAATGAAGCTATAGCCAATGATGACTTCTTTTTAGAGAAACATCCTTTTTTATACGGTCACAAAATACAACAACTTCATAATATTATTAGAACTTATTTTAGATCTGATAAAATTGAAAAAGCATGTTCTTTAAATGACAATATATTATGTCATTTAATACATGGGAAAACTATTCAATATCAGGATGGAATATGGTATCCTAACTATAATATCAATAATGATCTTGATATGATTCCAATGGTGTATCAAATATTTACAGAGGCTATCTATACCATAACTAACCTTTCAACAAACAAAGAGCAGGAGAAAAAATTACTGAGGTTAGCTTTTGAAAAACTTACTAAATTAAAGACATCTACTAATGGTGAACTTCAATTGCTAATTGATTGGATGGCTATAAAGTTTGCGCTGGTAAATAATGAAAATATAAGTGATTCAACTATTGAAAATTGGATTTCTAAAATGGTTAATAGTAAATTTGCTGCTATGTCTAAACCTTTATTCTATGGTTTATATGTAACACTTAATAATGATGACTATGTTAGTAATAAAGAATCATTTACCAAAACATATTTTTAGTGAGCTTTAAATTCTATCCACAACATGATCAAATGGACTGCGGCCCAGCTTGTTTGCGTATGATTTCTAAATACTACGGTAAAAAAATATCCTTACAGTATTTAAGAGACAATTCTTTCCTAACAAGAGAAGGAGTTAGCTTACTTGGTATTACAGAAGCAGCTACTCGAATTGGATTTGAAACCTATTCTGTAAAATGTTCCTTAGAAAAGTTGGTAGATAACATTCCTTTGCCATCTATTATTCATTGGAATCAGAATCATTTTGTGGTTTTATATGATATAAAACGAAACTATATATCAAAAAAATTAATTTTTAAAGTAGCAGATCCTGGCTTTGGAATAATTAAATTAAGTGAAGAAGAATTTAAAAAAAATTGGGAAAATGAAGAAGGTACAGGCATTGCTCTTTGTTTAAAACCAACTGATTCTTTTTATAACAAAACTATTTTAGAAGAACCGAAGTCGTCTTTTAAAGCTCTATTCGACTATTTAAAACCATACAAGAAAGATTTTTTAAAATTATCTTTCGGATTATTTATAGGAAGTCTAATCACCTTATTATTTCCTTTTTTAACACAGGCTTTAATTGACAAGGGGGTCATTTCTAAAAGCCTACATATTGTTTTTCTAATTCTGTTAGCGCAGATATTCCTTTTTATAGGAACTTCATTTATAGAAATAGTACGTAATTGGATTTTATTACATATTGGAACAAAAATTAATATAAAAATTGTTTCAAACTTTCTTACTAAAATAATGAAATTACCCATTAGTTTTTTTGATTCTAAAATGATGGGTGATTTTACACAACGAATAGGTGATCATGAAAGAATTGAAGAATTCTTAACCTCTCAAAGTTTATTTATTCTATTCTCTTTAATAAATTTTTCTGTTTTTTTTATCGTACTAGGTGTTTATGATATAAAAATACTAATGATATACCTCTTGTTAACCATTATTTCAGTTATTTGGGTTGTATTATTTTTAAATAAAAGAAAAAATTTAGATTATGTACGTTTTCGAAGACAAGCTGAGAATCAAGATAGTATCTACGAACTAATTAATGGAGTTCAAGAAATTAAATTAAACGATTTTGAAAGTTTCAAAAGAAAAGAATGGGAAAATATTCAATTAAAATTATTTAAGATTAATCGAAAAATTTTATCTTTAGATCAATACCAATCAGCTGGTTTTACTTTTATAAATCATTTAAAAAATATCATTGTTACTTATATAGCTGCTAGAGAGGTTATTTTAGGTAACGTTACTCTCGGAGGTATGTTAAGTATTTCTTACATTATTGGTCAAATGAATGGCCCTATTGACGATCTCATCTTCTTTTTTAGATCATTACAAAATGCACGAATTAGTTTTGATCGTATGGGAGAAATTCACAATCAAAAAAATGAAGAAAATCAGAAATTAATTCCTTTCAACACTATAACTAATACTAATTTTAAGGATATTACCATAGCAAATGCTCACTTTCAATATGAAGGACCTCAATCTCCTCATGTTATTAAAAATTTGAACTTGACAATTCCAGAAGGTAAGATTACTGCTATTGTTGGTGCTAGTGGTAGTGGAAAAACTACTTTAATGAAACTACTTTTAGGTTTTTACCCATTAACAAACGGTAGTTTATGCGTAAAAAATACTGACCTCTCGACTTTATCACCCAAAAGTTGGAGAAACCAGTGTGGGGTAGTCATGCAAGATGGCTATATCTTCTCTGATTCTATTGAGCGAAATATAGCTACTGGAAGTGAAGAAATAAATCAGGACAGACTAATATACGCCATAAAAACAGCTAATTTAACTGACTTTATTGAATCTTTACCATTAGGTTTTAAAACAAAAGTTGGGGCTTCTGGAAATGGAATTAGTGGCGGGCAAAAACAAAGAATTCTGATTGCCCGTGCTGTATATAAAAACCCTAATTACCTGTTTTTTGACGAAGCTACAAGCGCTTTAGATGCTGATAATGAAAAAGTAATTATAGAGAATTTAAATCAGTTTTTTAAAGGTAAAACCGTTGTTGTTATTGCACATAGACTAAGTACTGTAAAAAACGCCGATCAAATTATAGTACTAAACAAAGGGGAAGCAGTGGAACAAGGTAATCATTTGGAATTAGTTAAAAACAAACAACATTATTATCATTTAGTAAAAAACCAATTAGAATTAGGGAATTAAAATAATACACTATGAGTTTATTTACCGAAAAAATAGATCGTGATAAAAACTGGATTATTAAATATGGCACTAGCTTTATATTAATAATTATACTTGTAATTGCTTTTGCTCTTGTTACTTTTGAAGTTCCTGTTTATGATGAGTTAACACTTATTAGGCATTCACAAAAAAACACATACACTACCACAATCAATCAGAACTCTCACTACAATTATACTCTTAACGGAACCATTAATATGTTTGTAAATAATAATACTCACGTCAGATTCATCATTCATCACATTGATAATGATACTAAAGAAGTAGTCTTAAAAACAAAAACAAATTTGAATAACATAGCTTTAATAAACGCTAAAATTTTTATCAAAGATGAGTCACTAATTAATATGGTTTTACAGATGAAACTGTAACATAAATCTTTCTATTAAAACTATGATTATTATTTATAGTTAGAAAAGACATTAACGGCCTCATAGAATTTTGGCAAAACAATAGGTGAGTGAAGCGTCCATATTTTAGATGTTTAGCAGCATGTTAATTGGAAACTATAATTTTAAATTATTCAACTAACAAACTTAGTAGTAATACTGTTTTCTAAAATATAGAGTAATGAACCGTTAATTGTTTCCAAAAGTATGTGAAGCCTTGAATTTTTGTTTCTTTTGTTTTAAGACAAAAGAAAATGAAAAAACTTTTAAAAGATATTACAGTAACGAGAATATAGTAAGTGTATAGAAATTTTAAAGTCAAGATAATGCGGTAGGAAAATTTTATACTGTTGCGGTAATTGCACGAAAACATCTTGAAAACTTTTTAAACGAGAATATCCAATCAATTCTAAACTTAAATACGAAGCTAAAAGGCTTTGCTTTTTTGGTGGTTGGAAGCGTTGGCAAATTGTGTGTAAAATAAAATGTAATAACATTTAGGTTTTATAAAACAATCGAGCGCAATTGGCGAGCGGCAATTTTACATAATGACTAATTATAGCTTAAAATGGATATCCAGCAATGAAAACAACTTACAATACATTTGAACTATAATTTATATTATGTAAAATAGGCTTTTAATTAGTTTACTAATTAAAAGTGATATGTTATAAAAATACAAACTTCCATGCTACTGCAATTAATAGCCTTACTTTTGCATTATGCAACAAAAACAAACCTCACAATTAGAATTCATTGCTATAATGGCCTCATTAATGGCTATGGTTGCATTATCTATTGATGCACTATTACCAGCTTTAGATCAGATTGGTATTACGGTTGGTTTTAAAAAAGTTACTGATGGTCAGTTATTGGTAACTATGATATTTTTGGGTTTAGGAATTGGACAATTATTTTTTGGCCCCTTATCAGATACCTATGGTCGTAAGAAAATGATTTATGTAGGTTTTGTTCTGTTCGTTTTCGCTAGCTTTATTTGTGTTTTTTCTGAATCATTAACCATTATGATTGCTGGTAGAATTTTACAAGGAATTGCCTTATCCGCTCCAAGAACTATTAGTATATCCATTATTCGAGATAGTTATGAAGGCGATTATATGGCTAAAATAATGTCCTTTGTAACCGTAATATTCATTATTGTTCCCACTCTAGCCCCTGCTTTAGGGAAATTCATTTTAGATTATTATTCTTGGCAAGCTATTTTTTATGTGCAGTTATTTTTTGTTGTTATCATAGCCTTTTGGTTTGCTATTCGACAACGGGAAACTTTACCAAAGTCCAAAAGAATTCCGTTCACCTTTAAAGCTTTTATTAAAGGAACTAAAGAAGTGGTCAGTTATAAACAAACCGTTGCTTGTACTGCCATTTCTGCTTTAATAACAGGATCTTTTATGGTGTATTTAAGTGCTTCTCAACAAGTGTTTCAACGGCAGTATGGTTTAGTGGATGAGTTTCCGTACATATTTTCTTCTTTAGCGTTAACCGTTGGAGCGGCAACTTTTTTAAATGGAAAAATTGTTATGAAATACGGTATGGAACTTATTTTAAAACGGGCTTTAGTTGGCTTTGCTTTGGTATCTTTACTTTATGTAGTCTTATTTCATAACGCATCAAACCCATCAATTGAAATACTACTGGCCTTTTTCGGTATGCAATTTTTTTTCATCGGATTTATTTTTGGCAATCTTCGTGCCTTAATGATGCAACCCATCGGACATATTGCTGGTATTGGTGCAGCCATAACTGGATTTATCGCTACGCTGTTTTCGGTGCCTTTAGGAACTTATATCGGAAGTTTTGTTAACACCACTGCCCTACCAATGTTTATTGGTTTTGCAATCTGCGGATGTTTATCAGTATTCATTTATTACTTATTAAAACGATTGTCTTAATATGATAGCTATCTGTTTTGAAGATGAATATATTCTTGCCGTACACAAACCCAACAATGTTTTGGTACACCATTCTAGTATGGCTAGAAATCAAGCTGAAGAAAAATCATTAGTTCAGTTATTATTTGATGAATATCAGCTTCCCTTCTATCCTATTCATCGTTTAGACCGGAAAACTTCAGGAATCATCCTATTTGCCAAGAAGAAGGAATTTGTTGCGCCTTTTCAAGAACTCTTTGTAACGAATCAAATTCAAAAAATATACTACGGATTGGTTCGTGGACATATTCCAGAAACAGGTAAAATAGACTCTCCTGTTAAAGGCCGAGATGCCAATGTACATAAAGAGGCACTCACCTATTTTAAAAGCTTACAAACCGTTGAATTGGACATACCGGTGCATCCATATACCATGTCTAGGTATAGTTTAGTGGAATTAACGCCTAAAACAGGGAGATTACATCAATTGCGTATTCATTTAAATAAAATTTCACATCCATTAATAGGCGATCCTAAATACGGTGACCGTTTTCACAACAGAATGTTTGAAACTGAGTTTGGTTGTTCAAATTTGTTTTTACACGCTAAACAATTAGAATTCATTCACCCCTTTACAGATGAAAAACTATTGATTACCGCCAACTTTCCTAGCAATTGGAATACGGTGTTTAAAGCGTTTGGCTGGAAGGAAATAGAGCGGTATAAGTATTAGAAAATTGCAAAACAATTAGTACGTTTCTTTGTAAGACTGAGTAAGCTTCTACTGACCTTAGACAAAGTGTAGAAATTATAAAGGGTTTCGACAAGCTCAACCCGATAATCAATTGAATTCACTAATTTGAAATATTCATATGTAAGTATCGATAGTTAAACAACTAAACTTTTCAATGAATAAAATATTTGAGCGTCTTTACTCTTTATTCTAACAGTGAAGCGGTCTTTCTTTTAAAATAATCTATTTTTACTTCATGCAACAAAATGTAATCTTTTTATTATTGGATGCAATTGGTGTGTTACTCATTTTTAAATGGATATTACAGCAGTTCGCAGATTTTACAGTAAGTACTAATAAAATAAATTTTTTCAGCTTAAAACGCTTTAAATCATTGTTATTGGTTGTTGTTTTAATCGGTATTCCATTATTACTAATTAACACTACAACTATAGCAGCTGTATTTCATTTATCGGATGATCAGCTGCAAGAACACAAACTGTTCTTTTCTATAGCGGTCTCTTTCTGTATAAGCCTCATTTGGCTATTGTACATCATTAAATTAGATGTTTTCGAAAAAGAGAAAAAAAGATATATCGTACTCATATTATTGCTTTCAATTGTTATTACTTGTTTTTCCGAAATCCCCTATGGTGTTATACATAAGCTAGGTTTTACTAATTCTGAATTACCAGCTTATAGCTTTATATATAGTGTGTTTGGTATTGGATTAATTGAAGAAACCATAAAATTTATTCCGTTTTTAATACTACTAAAATTTACAAAGGCAATTAACGAATCTTATGATTATATCTTTTACGCATCTGCCGCTGCTTTAGGGTTTGCTTTTGTAGAAAATGCTCTGTATTTAAATAATTATGGTTTAGATATCATCAATACTCGTGCTTTATATGCAACTGTAGCTCATATGACGTTTAGTTCCGTAATTGCTTATGGTTTGTTTTTAATTAAATTTAAAAAGACAAAGTTAAATGCTGTACTGGTTTTTATGGTTTTTTACCTGTTAGCAATGTTATCTCATGGGTTCTATGACTTTTGGTTGATAAACAAAGCCGTATCCAATTTTGAAGGGGTAACTACTCTATTCTTTCTAGCTACAGTTCATGTTTGGTTTGTCATGAAAAATAACACCATTAATAATTCTAATTTTTACAATAAGGATATTAGTATTGATAATGATAAAATTAAAATGTATTTAATCATTAGTTTATTATCCCTATTCATGAGCAGTTACATATATGTTGCTTTTGCTTGGGATGCACAAAAAGCCAATAGTTTCTTTCTTAAATCGGTATTTTCTTACGGATACATTTTGCTGTATTTAATAGCTACTTTATCTCGTTTTAATTTAATCCACGGAATACTAAAACCAATTCGAGTGAGCATTCGCATACTATTTCCAAAGCTAAAGTGACACTTTAACTAGTTTTTGTAATTAATTGATAATAAGCTAATTAAGTATTAGCTATAGTTTTTGCCTATAATAGACTATTTTACTTTTAAACAATCTTATTCATGTATCGGATTTAAAAAAACTAATATTATTGAGCCTTCATACATCACACTCTCAAATAGGTATTGTTTTATTTATTCGCCAGTTTTAAAATCCAACTAGCCCTAAACAAGAAAAGCTTCAAATCTTTAAATTCAACAATAAAAAGATGAAGCTTTCCGTATCTAAAAAAGCTTAATGCGTATGTTCGGCTTCACTTTTTTTCAATTCCGCCATCAAATAATAGGCACCACTTTGAGCTACTAAAGTTTCTTTTTCTAAAGGGGCTACAAAATCGAATGCCGTAAAACCATTACTCGTGTTTTTAACCAATACTTCCTTAGGAGCAAATCCCCAAGAACCATCATCTTCTTTCTCTGCGGTAAACACAAAGTACTGTTCACCTTCTTGAAAAATAGCATCCTCAGGCAAAGCTTGCTCTAAACTATCATCCGTTAATATACGGGCGTTTACATACATACCAGGGATTAAGTTTTTGTCTTTATTTTCAATTTCTGCATGGACATGTAAGGCTTTTGGCCCTTCTTCAAACGATTTTCCTACGGAGTAAATTTTAGCAGTTAATTCTTTACTACCTATAGATTCGATGGTAAACTGTACCGTTTGCCCATTTTCTACTTTACTGATATCCTTTTCAAACACCATTAAATCAGCATGAATATGTTCTGTATTAACCACTTCAAACAAAGGAGTTTGTGGTTGTACATACTGTCCTGATTTAATTTCAACTTTTTCAATAAAACCATTTATCGGACTTCGTACAGGTGCTACTTGAGAAATGTTACCATTACGTACACTCTTAGCAGAAACACCCAATAAGGCTAACTGACTTTCCAATCCTTTAGCCAGCCCTTTTGCACTGGAATATGCCGATTGTGCTAGTTGATAATCACGACCAGAACCCACATTAGCTTCATACAATTTCTTTTGACGATTAAAATCTTGTTCCAAGAAAGTAAGCTTATTATAGGTTTGTAAATAATCTGTTTGCATGGTGATTATGGTTGGATGACTGATGTAAGCCAAAACTTGCCCTTTGTTAACTTTATCTCCTTCTATAGCCTTAATACTATTGATATTAGCCCCTAAAACACTAGTTACTACAGCTTCATTTTGCGGGGGAACACCTAATTTTCCATTAACTTCAATATAACCACTCATATTTTGCTTTATTACCCTCCCTATTTTAATATCAAGGATATCTATTTGCTTTTGAGTTAGTTTAACTTCTTCTTCATGTGCATGATCATCATGTCCCTCTTTATTTACTGCTTCGTGATCATGTCCTTTATGGGCATCATCCTTTGTTTCTGTTCCATGATCGTGTCCTTCATGAGAATCATGAGCTTCTTTTACAGTAGTGTTTTCAATGTGATTTCCTGCTGCATCATGATTATGACCTTCGTGATTGTCGTGTTTACAGCTAGTTACTAATAAAGATGCTATTAGCAGGCTTGTTATATATATTCTAACTTTTTTCATATTTATTACCCAAATAATAGGGTTTCATTTTAATTAAACATTATCTTTATTCTTTTTTCCATTGATAAAAAAAGAAACAAAAAAATCTAGTCTTCATAATCCTGCACTCATAAAATGTCATCCTCGTAGCTAAATTAAAAGAACTCGTTCTATCGAACTCAAAACAGCTTTTAATTTTTAACGCTATTTGCGGTGGATTTTATGGTTTGTTTTATAGAGGACATTTTATCTCTCTTAATTTTAACTTCACAAATCAATATTCGTCATTCGACATTCTCAAAGCAATTTATTTCAGAATCTCATATTATCCAACCCAATCTTTATGAGAACCTGAAACAAGTTCAGGTTGACGAAAAAGGTTATTTATTCAAAAAATACTCTAATTGTATTTTGTGTGACATATATTCTTCTAAAACTTGCCATGTTTTGACTTCTAACTCAATAGCTGACTTCATGTTTTGTAAAAACGAAAGATAATCCATCGCTCCTTCTTTGTACATCAATACAGCGCCATTACGCTGTTCTATCGCTAAGGGCAAAGCTTTTTCCCTGTAATAATCCCAATTACTTTGCGACTGTTTAAAGGCATTCAACAACGTGGAATAATTCCTGTTTAACTGAACTTCTTTTACGTTGTTTTCTTTTGCAATTACTTGTTCATTGATTTTTGCAGCTTTTGCTTGCGCTCTTGTTTTCATGAATACCAAAGGGATTTGCACTCCTATTTGATAACTACTAAAGCCTGACTGCCCCCCTATTTTCTGAAATCCATATTGCCCAGATATTTTTGGTAAAAACTGTGCGTTAGCTACCTTCTTTTTTGCCTTAGCTTCAGCCAATTTATTATCCCAATACGATCGTAAAGGATGAGCACTCAATTGTAACTCCGTAGTTACCGAAGATGTGCTAAAACTTGCTAGATCTGTATCAGCTAGAACAAGTGATTCATCAGATAATAACCAACTGTTCAACTCCTGTAATGCAATTTGATAATTGGTATTTGATTGGTCTTTTTTTAGTTGAATTAAATCTCCTTCATTAGCCATAAGACTATGTTCCAGTTTAGATATTAACTGCGTTTCAAAACGTAAATCAAGCGCTTTATTCAATCTAGAATAAACAGAGTCAATTTCCATATAAGACTTTTTTAATCTATTTGAAACATAAGCTTTTACCCAAGACAACCTAACCTGTTTCTTTAAGTTTAAATTAGTAAATTCTAATTCGGATTCAGCACTACTAATTCTAGCTTTTACCAAGTTGTTTTTTGGAGCAATCCCAAAAATATCCATTCCAGTTTGTCCAATTCCAAAAGTAGTATAATCGGGCGTATTATTACTTCCAATCTCCTCTCCTGCTGTAAACAATTGAGTAACACCAAAATCCCAAGCAGTCCCTTTTAATGCTTTTTCTTTGGTTATGGAAAAGTTAGCCGCCTCAACAGATGGATACTTTTCCAAAGCCATGGCCACCGCTTCATTCATAGTAACCGTTTGTTGGGCTTGAGCTATTCCTAACCCGAACAACAACACAACTGTTACTACCACTTGTTTAGGCATTTTTAACACCATCTTTTTTTCTTCTATACGCTCCATCCATCTATATAAAACAGGAATAACAAATAAAGTTAATAGCGTAGATGTTAGTAATCCACCAATAACAACTGTTGCCAATGGCTGTTGCACTTCCGCACCCGATGAAGTAGATAATGCCATTGGCAAGAACCCTAACATATCCGTTAAAGCTGTTAATAGAATTGGACGAATACGTCTACGAGTTCCTTGTTTTATTCGTTCATTCATATCCGTAACGCCTTCTTCTTTCAATTCATTAAATCCGCTTATTAAAACTAGCCCGTTTAAAACCGCAACACCAAATAACACTATAAATCCAACCCCTGCTGAAATACTAAAAGGCATATCACGAAGTATTAATGAAAATACTCCACCAATAGTTGCTAACGGAATTGCCATATAAATCATAATGGTTTGCTTAAATGATTTTAATGCCATGAAAATTAGTACAAAAATCAATCCTAATGCTAATGGAACTACGGTTTTTAATTTTCCGGTGGCACGCTCTAAGTTTTCGAAAGCACCACCATAACGAATATAATATCCAGCCGGTAATGTCACCTGTGCTTCAATTTTTTGCTGAATTTCTTCCACTAAGGATTTTATATCACGGCCACGAACATTAATCCCCACATAGGTTCTACGGTTGGTATTATCTCTACTAATTTGCATAGGCCCCGGTTTATAACTGATACTAGCCACCTCTTTTAACGGGATTTGTGTTCCACTAGGTAATGTTACAAATAGGTTTTTAACATTGCTTAAATCCTGTCGTAGCTCTTCTTTAAGACGTACTACCAAATCAAAACGCTTTTCTCCTTCAAAAATAGTTCCTGCAACACCTCCAGCGAAAGCTGTTTCTATCAATTTGTTCAACTCATTAATCTGTAAACCGTATTGAGCTAGCTTATTTCTGTTGTAGTTAATAGTGATTTGTGGCTGGCCAGAAATAGCTTCAACTTTCATATCAGCCACTCCGCCTACTGTAGCAACGATTCTCCCTATTTCCTCTGCTTTTTCAGCCAATACTTTTAAATCATCACCATACAATTTTACAGCAATATCTTCACGAACCCCCGTAATCAACTCATTGAAACGCATTTCTATAGGTTGTGTAAATTCAAAATTAACTCCTGGAACTTGCTCTACTGCGGCTTTCATAGATGATATCAATTCATCTTTTGAAATTCCTCGTGTCCATTCACTTTCAGGTTTAAGAATTACAAATACATCTGCAATATCCATAGGCATAGGGTCTGTAGGCACATCTGCCACTCCTATCCTACTAATAATATCTATTACTTCTGGGAAATCATCTTTTACAATTTTCTCAATTTTAGTAGTTGTAGCAATAGATTCTGATAAAGAACTTCCTGGTTTTAAGATGGCATGAAATGCCAAATCTCCTTCATCTAACTGAGGAATAAACTCTCCCCCCATTCTAGAAAACAAGTATCCAGACACCGCTAATAACAGCACTGATGAAATAACAATTAACTTTCCCTTTCTCAAGGCTTTCACTAATACGGTTTCATATTTATCTTCTAACCAATACACTATGGCATCTCCCCAATATTTTTTATCGGATTTTGGTGCCTTTAAAAACACCGAAGTAATCATAGGTACATAGGTTAAACACAATACCATAGCCCCAATCATAGCGAAACTAAAGGTTAATGCCATAGGGATAAACATTTTACCTTCAATACCTTCTAATGCCAAGATTGGCAAGAAAACAATCAAAATAATAAATTGCCCAAAAAAGGCTGTGTTCATCATTTTAGAAGATGCACTATAGGTAATTTCATCTCTATCTTTATCGCTAACAGCCCCAGTTTTCCGCATGCGTTGATAAATCATAAACACAGTACTTTCTACTATAATTACAGCACCATCAACTATGATTCCGAAATCAATTGCCCCTAAACTCATTAAGTTTGCCCATACTCCAAAAACATTCATTAAAATAAAAGCGAATAATAATGATAAAGGAATTGTTGACGCTACAATTAATCCTCCCCTCCAATTTCCTAGGAAAAAGACTAAAATAAAAATAACGATTAGCGCCCCTTCAACTAAATTAGTTTTTACTGTTGAAGTGGTATTTGCAATCAATTTACTTCTATCAAGAAATGGTTTTATAGTAACTCCCTCAGGTAATGATTTTTGAATTTCAGCAACTCTATTAGTCACATTTTTAATTACTTCATCGGTACTTGCTCCTTTCAGCATTAAAATCATTCCTCCAACGGCTTCTCCTTCTCCATTTTTGGTTAAAGCCCCATAACGGGTAGCTGAACCAAACTGAACAGCCGCAATGTCTTTAACCGTAATTGGAATACCTCCTTTATTGGCAACTACGATGTTTTTAATATCATCTAAGCTACGTGCCAACCCTTCTCCACGGATAAAATTAGCTTGATGGTTTTTCTCTATATATGCTCCACCTGTATTTTGGTTGTTGTTTTCCAAGGCTTCGTAAACATCGTTTATAGTTAATCCGATTGCTTTTAGTTCGTTCGGATCAATACTAACTTCATATTGCTTGGCATTACCACCAAAGGCATTTACCTCTACTACCCCAGGAACCATGGCCATTTGTCGGCGGATAATCCAATCTTGAATAGTTCTTAGTTCGGTAGCGTCGTATTTGTTTTTAAACTCGGGTGCTACCTCTAAAGTATATTGATAAATCTCTCCCAATCCCGTAGAAATAGGCCCCATAAAAGGTGTTCCAAATCCTTCAGGAATGTTTGCTTTTATTTCAGTTAATTTTTCCGATACCAATTGCCTAGGTAAATAGGTATCCATATCGTCACTAAAAACAATAGTTACTACGGATAATCCGAAACGGGAAATAGAACGAATTTCTGTTACTTCTGGTAAATTGGCTACTGCCACTTCTACCGGATAGGTCACAAATTGCTCAATATCTTCTGTACCCAAATTTGGTGCTTGAGTTATTATTTGTACTTGATTGTTGGTGATGTCCGGTACGGCATCTACAGGAACTTGCTTTACACTGTATATTCCACCAACAATTAATGTGAGTGTAAACAATGCAATAACAAATTTGTTATTGATTGAAAACTCAATAAGTTTATTAATCATGTGTTTTTTATTTAATTGAAAATGAGTTTTACTCTTCTAGTTTAAGAGTAAACACTTATGTAATTTCCGTATACACGGAAATAAAAAAAATCAATTAAACGTATTGTGGAGGCTGAAAAAGCTTATCTAAACAACTATTTTCATGTAGATTGTCATAAGAAACAATCTCTAATGTTTGTTCAGTATGCGGAAATAAATTATAACTAATGTTAGTGTTCATTATAGCAAATGAAAAGCCTAACATGGTACAGTGATGATGATGTTCTGTATCATTTTCACTATCGCTATCGTGATTATGGTGAGCATCTTGATGTGCATCACTGTAATTTACATCATTTTGATGTAACTCGATTGCATCAAAAGCTATTACATCAATGTGTGCTTGCGCGGGTGGCATTAATATTAATAATACAAATATGATAGCAAATATTTTCACGACGTAAATATACAAAATAATAGCTGTAATGTGTTTTACAGCTATTATTTATGATTGTGTTAACGTATTTTAATATGCCAATAAGGCTTTTAATTCTTCTTCAAACCTATCTTTCGCTAGGTATTGTTTTTCTAAAGCAGGTAAAAACGGTATTGGTGTTTCTATACTAGAAACACGTTTTACAGGTCCATCTAAAGCTTCAAAACAATTTTCCATGATTAATGCAGATAAGTCAGAACCAAAACTTCCAAACTCATTATCTTCTTGTAAAATAATTGCTTTTCCTGTTTTGTTTACTGAAGCAAAAATAGCTTCTCTATCTAAAGGAGCTAAAGATCTTAAATCGATTAAATCAGCAGAAATATCTGGATTTTTCTCTAAGGTATCTAAAGCCCAATGTACACCTGCTCCAAAAGTAATGATACTAATATCAGCACCTTCTTTTAAAACACTTGCCTTTCCTAATGGAAGCGTGTAGTAATCCGTAGGTACTTCTTGATAAATACTTCTATATAGTGCTTTATGCTCAAAGAATAATACTGGGTTAGGGTCGTTAATTGCCGTTGCTAATAATCCTTTTGCATCTGCAGGGAAAGCAGGATAAACTACTTTTAGTCCAGGAACTGTAGTAAACCAAGCTTCATTAGTTTGTGAGTGGAATGGTCCAGCTCCTACACCTGCACCACAAGGCATTCGTACAACGACATCGGCATTTTGCCCCCATCGGTAATGAGATTTTGCTAATAAATTTACAATTGGATTGAATCCAGAGGAAACAAAATCGGCAAATTGCATTTCCATAACCGATTTAATTCCGCTCACTGATAAACCATAAGCAGCAGAAATTATTGCCGATTCACAAATGGGTGTATTACGGACTCTGTCTTTTCCAAAGGCTTCAACAAATCCATCAGTGATTTTAAAAACACCACCATATTCAGCAACATCTTGCCCCATGATAACCAAGTCATCATGTTTTTCCATGGACTGCTTTAATCCATTAGAAACAGCATCTACTAAACGTATTTTTTCCGTATCGTTGTTTTTTTCAATATGCTCATAATTAAAAGGTTGAAAAACATCATTTAATTCATTACTTAAATCAATTTCAATTTCAGGCTCATCAAAAGCAAGCTTCAAATTGTCATTAATCTCCTGTTTAAATTGTTCTCTTAAAGCAGTTTCGATAGTATCATTTAAAATCCCTTCACTTTCTAAATAGGTTTTAAAATTCTCTATCGGATCTTTTATCGCCCACGCATCCATTAAGTCTTGAGGCACATATTTTGTACCACTCGCCTCTTCATGTCCACGCATTCTAAAGGTTTTAAATTCTAATAGTACAGGACGTGGATTTATACGCATATCTTCAACCAAAGCTTGTACTTTAGTATATACTTCTAAAATATTATTACCATCAATAATATGGCTTTCCATACCATATCCTTTTCCTCTATCAGCTAAATGTTCACAATTAAATTGTTCACTAACTGGAGTCGATAACCCGTATCCGTTGTTTTCAATACAAAATAACACCGGCAAACTCCATACTGAAGCTACATTTAATGCTTCATGAATATCTCCTTCACTAGTACCACCGTCTCCCGTAAATACGGCACAAACTTCTTTATTGTCTTTTAATAAATTCCCTAGCGCAATACCATCAGCTAAACCAAATTGAGGTCCTAAATGCGATATCATTCCTACAATATTAAACTCTTGTGTACCAAAATGAAAACTACGGTCTCTACCTTTTGTAAATCCGTTTGCTTTTCCTTGCCATTGCGAGAACAGTCGGTACAACGGTATTTCTCTAGTAGTAAATACTCCTAGATTACGATGCATTGGTAATATATACTCTGATTTGTTTAAAACAGAAGTTACTCCTACTGAAATCGCTTCTTGTCCAATACCCGAAAACCATTTTGAAATCCGTCCTTGGCGTAACAAAATTAGCATCTTCTCCTCAATCATTCGAGGTTTAAGCATGGCACTATATAATTGTAATAAAGTATCATTAGATAATTCCTTTCTGTCGAAAGTAATTGGGGTATTCTTGGTTATGGTTGGGTTCATTTTATTTTATTTATATATCAAAAATGAGTAAAAAAATACTAGTATCAAAAACAACAGCATCTTTTTTTAACAATATGCAAGCATTAGCAGTAATAACATAACAAATTCCAAATTTCTTTATTGAATAGTCGCTAATCGTAAAATCCTTAAATGATCGATTTATAGTAAATAACTCTTAATTGATAACCTCACCCATATAAACCTCAGAACTGAACTATAACAATTTATTCACTAATATTTCCTTCCCTTTCGAAGGGAAGATGCTTTTCCTTTCCATAAGGAAATGAAAGGCGGAAGGCTAATAGAATACCCAACGTTAATAGTAAATTGAAGACTACCATAACAGACCTTTTAAGATTTTTTAAATTAAATTATAGACTTACCCATTTAAGTCTCAGAACTAAAATACACCAAATTAATTTACAAAGAGTTCCTTCCCTTTCGAAGGGAAGGTGGATTTAATTTCCTTAAGAAATTTAAGACGGAAGGGTTACACAATACTCACCATTTCTAGTAGCAACTACCTTCTTTTTTTTTATAAAAACTAGAAACACTCCTACTTTCCAAGGAGGATAAGTAATTGAATATTCAGCAATAGATTACAAGGGTAAACTAAAAATTAGTGCCTCGAGAACCAAATGGGCTCCTTTTTAATTGAATTGTATTGAATACTTGTTTTTACTACATTTGTGGTAATCAAATGTTTTACTTAGAAAGAGTTAATAACTATTTTTATACCTAAAAAGATGCAAAAAATACCGAGTGTTGACTTATCTGATTTTTTATCAGAGGATCCCTTAAAAAAACAAAAATTCATTAATGAAATAGGAAAAGCCTATGAAAAAATTGGATTTGTTGCTTTAAAAGGACATTTTTTAAACGATGTTTTGGTAGACAGCTTGTATTCAGAAATAAAACATTTCTTTAGTTTACCCCTAGAAACAAAACGTTCATATGAAATTGAAGGGATTGGAGGGCAACGTGGCTATATTTCTTTTGGAAAAGAATCTGCTAAAGGTAAAAAAGAAGGTGATTTAAAGGAATTTTGGCATTTTGGTCAATATGTGGAAAATAACCATGCTTTAACAAATGAATATCCAGCGAATGTAACCGTAAATGAGTTACCCAATTTTAATGCTGTGGGTAAAGAAACCTATAAAATGCTTGAAAAAACAGGTGTTTTCGTTTTACGAGCATTAGCCCTATTTTTAGATTTGGATGAATATTATTTTGATCAATTCATTAAAAACGGAAATAGTATTTTACGACCTATTCACTACCCTCCTATTACAGAAGAACCTAAAAATGCTGTTCGTGCTGCCGCTCATGGTGATATTAACTTAATTACTTTATTAATGGGATCACACGGTAAAGGATTACAAATACAAAATCATGCAGGTGAATGGATTGATGCCATCGCAGAACCAGATGAATTGGTAATTAACGTTGGTGATATGCTTTCCAGACACTCTAACAACAGATTAAAATCAACGATACACCGCGTTGTAAATCCACCTAAAGAATCTTTGGGAACATCACGTTACTCTATTCCATTTTTTATGCACCCGGTAAGCGAAATGCCTTTAAATTGTTTAGAAAATTGTGTTACCGCAGAAAATACTAAAACCTTTGAAGATATTACTGCTGGTGAATTTTTAACAGAACGACTGATAGAATTAGGATTAATCAAGAAATAAGAATACATTAAGTAGTCATAGTTTGCAAATTTTACCTTTATTACCTACTGAAAACTGAATAATATGGATTTAAAAGATCAACTTAAAAACTTGTTTCCATCACACGAGGAAACTGAAGAAATTACTCCTGAAAAATCAGAATTATGGTTGCAAGAGGAGCCTTTACTTTGTAAGTATGAAAAACGTAAAGGAAAGCCCATTACTATTATAGATGGCTATACTGGCGCTATTTCTGATTTTAAAGCACTTGCCAAGGAATTAAAGCAAAAACTAAGTGTAGGAGGAAGTTTTAAAGATGATAAAATTATTATCCAAGGAGACTATAGAGATACTATAATGGAATTATTAATAGCTAAAGGATTTAAAGTAAAGCGAGTTGGTGGTTAAATTTAACCTTCCCTAAAGATAGAAAATAGTCGCGTTTCCATATTGGAAATTCGACTATTTTTTTTGATTTTATTCGCCATTATATTTATATTATAATAAATTCAAAACAATAAAAAAAACACAAAGCACTAATTGTTAATTCCTTGTGTTTTAATTTGGATTAAAAAAGTATTAATATTAAAAAGATATGCTTAACTTTATATAGGATTTTATTAGCATCCACAACACCACTTATATGAAGCCTACACAATTACATATTACAAACGGAGATAACACTACATTAGCACTACAAAAGCTAAAAATAGACGGCGCTATTGTTACGTGGCGTGAAATGCTTTGTGAAGGAAAAACTACTATTGATGTAGGCTCAGAAATTTTTTGGAAATCTAGGTTTGATTTTTTCTCACAGAACTATAAAATAACAAAAAAATATTTTATTGAGCATACCTTAAAAGAATTCAGAACCTTATGCAATCATAAATATCAAGAGGAAATAATATTATGGTTTGAATATGACTTGTTTTGCCAAATAAATATGATTGCTGTTATTTCATGGTTAAAAAAACACAGACCTAAGGCAGCTATAGCTTTAGTTTGCCCAGAAAAAAAAATTGAATCCGAAAGATATTTAAGGCTAAACAAATTAACACAAAAAGAACTCCTGTCCCTTTATAAAAAACGGGTTATACTTACTAAAGACGACATAGGATATGCCGATTATGTTTGGCATTTATACTGCTCAAAATCACCTTTGCAACTACAAAATTTAATAGCAAATCCCCATTCACATTTTAGTTATTTAACCGATGCTATTGAAGCGCATCTACAACGTTTTCCTTCTATAAAAAATGGTTTAAACAAAATTGAAAACAATATTTTGGAAACAGCACAATCAGGTTCTTATTCAACTAAAAAAAGTTTTATAAAAAAATTACTTCACAATCAAGGAATCTATGGGTTTGGTGATCTACAGTACGAAAAAAAAATAAACAATTTAAAAGGTTTGTTTCGTAGTTTTTCACCTGTAGTATTGAATGATTTAGGACACGATGTACTTCAAAAGAAACAAAACTATTACCATTCTATTAAAAACGAACTTTCCTATTTAGGAGGCTCCTTAAAATACAACTACTTATACGATGAAATTCATGGTAAATTATTAAAATTATAGTTATTTTTGTCTTTATACCAAGATTTTAATGAAACTTAAATCATCAGAATTAATCATTAATAAGGACGGAAGTATTTATCATTTAAATTTACTTCCTGAAGATTTGGCTACCACTATCATTACGGTTGGAGATCCTGATAGAGTTAGTAGTGTAACAAAGTATTTCGATACTATTGAAATCTCTAAACAAAAAAGGGAGTTTAAAACTGAAACTGGCTATTATAAAGGAAAACGAATTACTGTAATTTCTACAGGAATTGGCACCGATAATATTGATATTGTTTTTAATGAATTAGATGCTTTAGTAAATATCAATTTTGAAACAAGAACTATTAAACCTAATCATACCTCATTAGATTTTATTCGAATAGGTACATCTGGAAGTATACAAAATACAATTCCTGTTGATTCCCTTTTGATGTCTGAACTAGCCGTAGGTTTTGACAGCTTATTGCATTTTTATGACAGTAAACATATTCAAAACGAAAAAATATCAGAAGCTATTGTAACACAAACGAACTGGTCAGAAGATAAATCAATTCCTTATGTAGTTTCATATGACGAAAACTTAGGAAATAAGTTTAAATCTGATAGTGTTATTAATGGATTTACGGCTACAAATGTAGGCTTTTACGGACCACAATCACGCACATTGCGTTTAGCACTTCAAGATGATGCATTAAACGATAAATTAACTGATTTTTCATTCGAAGGAAATCAAATTACTAACCTCGAAATGGAAACAGCAGGGATTTATGGCTTAGCTAAATTGCTAGGACATAAAGCAGTATCTTTGAACGCTATTTTAGCCAACAGAGTTACTGGTGATTTTTCTAAAAACCCTGATAAAACAATAGATGATCTAATCATATATTGCTTAGATAAATTAGTTAAATAACCCAGAATAATAGAAAGCAGATATATTATAATACTATGAAAAACTTTAAAATTGGTGGAGTTCCTGAACATTTTAATTTGCCTTGGTATTTAACCCTTCGTGATAAGTCCTATCACGAAAAAGATATCAATTTACGTTGGCATAATTTCTCTGGAGGTACTGGTCAAATGTGTAAAGCTTTACGTGATAAAGAAATCGACATGGCTGTTATTCTTACTGAAGGAATTATTAGGGATATTATTGATGGTAATGAATGTAAAATAGTTCAAGTTTATACCAAATCTCCTTTAGTTTGGGGAGTACATGTAGCCAAAAATTCCGCTTACAAGTCTATAAATGATCTTAAGGGAAAAAAAGCTGCCATTAGTCGTTATGGATCAGGCTCTCACTTAATGGCCTATGTAAATGCCGAAAATAATAACTGGGATACTAAGAAGGATTTAGATTTTGAAGTAATTAAAAACCTCGATGGTGCTGTTTTGGGATTGCCTAATGGAATAGGTGATTATTTTATGTGGGAAAAATTCACTACAAAACCTTATGTTGATAATGGCACCTTTAGAGTAATTGACCACTGCCCTACACCTTGGCCTTGTTTTGTTATTGCTGTCAGAAATGAGGTACTTCAAGAAAATGAAGATGCTATTAAAGATATTTTAGAAATCATTAACAATACGACAGCAGAATTTAAAATGATTCCGAGTATTGATAAAATGATTGCACATAGATATGACCAAAAACTTGAAGATGTACAGGAGTGGATGGGTATAACTGAATGGTCACAAGAAAACCTAGACAAAAATACGGTTACTAAAATTCAAGATAGATTATTGGAATTGGATATTATTCCAAGAAAAGCTGCTTTTGAAGAATTAATTTATAGTTTATAAACACCAATCAATCTCATTTATATTGTTAGATTTCAAATAAGTATTTGCTTTCAAAAAATGTTCGTTTCCAAACCAATAGCCTCTATTAGCACTTAAAGGAGATGGATGACCTGTTTCTAAAACACAATGCTTAGCGATATCTATTAATTTTATTTTCTTCTTAGCATATCCTCCCCAAAGCAAAAACACTACATTTTCTTTTTGATCAGAAATTATTTTTATAACGGCATCCGTAAATGTTTCCCAGCCTTGCTTTTGATGACTCCCTGCCTTAGATTCTTCAACCGTTAAAGTTGCATTTAATAACAAAACTCCTTGTTTTGCCCAAGCTTCTAAATTACCAGTGGCAGGATATAAGGTTTCATAATTAGCACCCAATTCTTTCAGAATATTAACTAATGAAGGGGGATGTTTTATTCCGTCATGTACTGAAAAACAAAGTCCATTTGCTTGACCTTTCCCATGATAAGGATCTTGACCAATTACAACAACTTTTACATCATTAAATGCACAATGATTAAATGCTGAAAATATTTGTTTTTGCTCTGGAAAACAAGTGTTGTTTTTATAAGCACCGGTAATAAATGTGTTTAGTTTTTGAAAGTATTCCTTTTCAAATTCTAATGCTAACACATTTTTCCAACTAGAGTTTATTGTTTTATACATCACCACAAATGTAACAAAAAAAGCCCCACTATATAGTGAGGCTTTTTTATGTTCTAATTATTTATTTAATTATCTCTTCAGAGAGAAATGGGCTTTCAACTCTTTTTGAGTACTGTCATCTCCTTCAACGTAAATAATCTTAAACCAGTAATCAGATGCTGGCATTTGATTTCCATTGTAAGTACCATCCCAACCTTCTCCATCAGGATCTAATTGTGATAATAACTTTCCGAATCTATCAAAGATATAAATTTGGGAAATTGGAATTCCTTCTTGACCTATAATTGCCCATGTATCATTAATCCCATCACCGTTTGGTGTAAAGAAATGTGGGTAATCAATGATGGTTACTATTTCATCTTTTGTCCAACAGTCTTTTCCGTCAGTAATAGTTACTGTATGTAATCC
>Ga0105354_1000226_pt1 | contig 34943 bp, 23 predicted proteins | sample GOMGulsemesocosm_FD_83658 | JGI IMG/M metagenome (GOLD analysis project Ga0105354, IMG submission 83658) | Methane-oxidizing microbial communities from mesocosms in the Gulf of Mexico - GOM9B Gulf of Mexico | ecosystem: Environmental > Aquatic > Marine > Cold seeps | place: USA: Gulf of America...
GTCCGCAAATGTTACTTTCTTTATCTAATGATTAATTACTTTACTTTATAGCAAATTTACAATGTATACTGGGGTAGTATGTTACTAGTATGTTATTAGTGTATCATGGTAGTGTTTTATCAATATTAGCTCACCCTGATTGTATAAGAATCAGAATTCGATGATTACATAACTAAAACTCAAGAGCAAATCAATTGTAATATAGAAGCAATTATAAAGCATTAGGTATTAACCAATGACAAACAATATGAATAAAGAAATATTACCATTTAAAATCCAAAATGCACAATTAAATAGTTTCTTTTAAATCTATTTATCACTTAAAAATATAACCATAACTAAGGCTATGCTTATACTTTTAAACTCAACTAAATCTAAAATAATTCAATTTAGGTTTGAGCACTTGAAATTTAATTGGTATAAAACATAGATACTATAGAAGTACAACACAAAGAAGTAAAATCAAGGGAGTTATGGAATTAGAATTTAAAAACATTTTCTAAATACGGAAAATAAAAAGTCATTCAAGTTTTGAATGACTTTTTATAACTTAATTGAATTAAAAACTTCTTTATGAGAAAACTCATAGTATTGGTCTTCATTTATATAAATGTTTCTGAAGAAGACCTTTTTATTACCCATGTTACATTTTTTTTAACTTATCTCATATACTCTGGAAATATTGATATAAGAATAAATAAAAAAGCAACGTTCAAAAACGTTGCTTTTTCCCCAAAAATATGTATCACACTATAAAGATGTTTGTGTGCACAATTGCAAAGATATCCTAAAAGTGGTTTATGTTGAACTAGTATTAACAGTTTTTTATGATTTATGTAACGGTTACTAAATTTCTGTCAATCGAAAAGTAGGTTAGAGTTCCTCCGCATAAAAATATTACGAAAAACCAAAAAGATGTAAATATGTTATTAATTCCGTTTTTGATTTTTAAAATGGTAAACAACGAATGGATATACATAACATTTCGTATATCTCTATGTATACGCAAAAGTTAGTAAAATATATAAAAAAAATAACAAAAGTGCCGTATTTATTATAGGGTACAATGACCTAGTTGGTATTAAATATTTACAAGATGTTATAATACAATGAAGGCTTCCATATTTTGGCTAAAACTATTAAAAAAAGCAATTTTATTCAAAGGTGTTTTTTAAAGCTATTGTATGGCAAGCAATAATACCAGCAGTTTCAGTACGCAAACGCGTATTACCTAAAGCAACAGGGGAAAAACCATTATTTAGAGCAATTTTAATTTCTTTTACAGAAAAATCACCTTCAGGACCTATGAGTATAGTATAGGAATCAGATGCTTTTAATTCTGTTTGAAGTTGTTTTTTTTCTTGTGCTTCACAATGAGCAATAAATGTTTGCCCAGAAAAATTTTGAGTAATAAAATCCTTAAAAGGAATAGCATCATTTAGTTTAGGCAATTGCATTTGTAAGGATTGTTTCATGGCGCTTTGAATAATTTTTTCAAAGCGTTCCTTTTTAATTATTTTTCGTTCAGAATTATCACAAAATATAGGGGTAATTTCATCAATACCTATTTCAGTTACCTTTTCTAAAAACCATTCCATTCGATCATTCATTTTTGTAGGAGCAATGGCAATGTGTAACTTATAATCATGTTGTTTTTTTTGCTCAATAGTATTTATTTGTACGGTACATTTTTTTGGATTTGCAATGATAATTTTTACGGTAAATAAATATCCTTTTCCATCGGTTATTGAAAGAATGTCAGATTCTTTTTTTCGTAATACTTTAACAATGTGCTTGCTTTCTTCTTTAGAAAAGGTGTATTGTTTGCTATCAGGAGTAATATTTGGGCTATAAAATAATTGCATTAAATTTCGTTAAGTTTATATTTTTTACATTTCAAATCTAATTCAATAATAAAAGTAAATTTGGCTCTACTTTTATTGGTTTTTAGGTGAAATCAGAAGTACCTTTAATTTTTCTCAGTAAACACTTATTAGGAAAAAGACTACTGAAGCGCGAATTTGAATTTCTAGTAACTTGTTAATAGTTATTTTTAAAATATATTTCTTCGGTACAAATCTAAGAGGGATAAATTAATCAAGAACATTTTTTGCTTGAGGTAAATCTTTGTAGGGATAATTTCACTTGTGATTTAATTCAAAACGTTTATTAATCTTTTCTTTTTTTCTTTCTTAAAAGTAATTTTTAATACTTCTAATAATCTGATGTCTTTTTGTTGATGAGTTTTATTGATGATATAATGTTTTTTAGTGGCTGGTAAATCTAAGTTAAAAATAGTATTCGATTTATTATTTTTTAAGGATGTTATAAATTCTTTAGAAGCTTTATTAGATGTAAACCAACCTAAATCACCACCTTTAATAGCATTTCTATCCATGGAGTAATTACCAGCCAAGTGATTAAATTGATGACCAGTTTCTAATTTTGTCATGATAACAGTACGCAAGCTATCAATTGTTGATTCGCTCAATTTTTTTCCATTTAAATAAATATAACTAGCACGATAATGAAGTGTAGGTGTGATATTGATTATTTTATAAAGTGTAGTAGCACTTTGCTCTTCTGTTTCAAAGCTGGCGCCTATGGTTTTACTAAATAGTTTCTCTGATAAATTATTTTGGTGTTTTTCCTCGTTATAGGTGTAAACTTTTGCGTTTAAATCAGGATTATCTTTAATGAATTGTTTAGCAGATTTTATATCAGTCACCAAATTTAAGTTCTTTTTCAGTTGCTTCATGTCTGTTTGTGAAAACGAAAAATAAAAACAAAAAAGTAAAATAATAGTAAGGTGTTTTTTATTCATGAGTATTGTTGTTAAATTTTAAATCTCGGGTTAGCAGTAGTTTGTTCATTAGAAAAATCTTTCTCAAGATACTTTAAATATCCTACAATTCCAATCATAGCTGCATTATCCGTAGTATATTCAAGTTTTGGGATATATGTTTTCCAACCAAATTTTTGTTCTCCATCCTTTAAGGCTTGTCGTATTCCTGAATTAGCAGATACACCACCTCCGATAGCTATTCGGTTTATACCAGTTCCTTTGGTCGCTAACTTTAGTTTATCAATAACAATACCAATAATGGTGTATTGTATAGAAGCACAAATGTCGTTGATGTTTTCAACAATAAAGTTCGGATTTTTAGCGGTGTTTTTTTGTACAAAATATAGAATGGCAGTTTTTAAACCACTAAAACTAAAATTTAAACCATTAACTTTTGGTTTGGGGAATTGAAATGCTTTTGGATTCCCTAATGCTGCTTTTTGATCAATTAATGGACCACCAGGGTAGGGAAGTCCTAATATCTTAGCACTCTTGTCAAAAGCCTCACCTATGGCATCATCTATGGTTTCTCCAATTACAGTCATATCAAAATAATCATCCACCTGAACAATTTGGGTATGTCCACCAGAAATAGTCATCGCTAAAAAAGGAAATGCTGGCTTTTCTTGTATATCATCACCAATGAAATGCGCTAAAATATGAGCTTGCATATGGTTAACAGCTAATAAAGGAATTTGTAATCCTTGAGCAAAACCCTTTGCGAAAGAGGTCCCAACTAATAATGATCCCATTAAACCAGGTCCTTGGGTAAAAGCTATGGCATTTAGCTGTTTTTTATCGATATTTGCTTTGTCTAATGCTTGATGAACAACAGGGACAATATTTTGCTGATGTGCTCTTGATGCTAATTCAGGAACAACACCACCATATTTAGCGTGTATTTCCTGATTGGCAACAACATTACTCAGTACTTTATCGTTACAAAGTACAGCAGCACTGGTATCGTCACATGATGATTCAATTGCAAGAATATAGATATCTTCGGGTTTCATAAATTAAGGCACAGAATTTGTAAATATATAGCAAAGTTAAAACAATAAAAACTATCAAAAAACTAAGGAAAATACTATTTAGAATAATTGTTATTCTACTACTATTGTTTTTATTGTTTGGAATTTTATTTTCACTTCCTTACGTGCAAACTCAATTAGGGAAAAAAGTAACCAATACACTTAATAAAAAATACAATACGAGTATTAATATAGGGAAGGTTGGTGTTAATATTTTTGGAGATGTTACTTTAAAGGAGATTTATATTGAGGACCACCATAAAGACACACTTGCGTTTATAGGTTCTTTAAACACTTCAATACTCGATGTTAAAAAACTTAGTGAAGGTGATTTGTTATTTGATGAGATAGAGATTGATAGGTTGGATTTCATTATAAAAACCTATAAAGGGGAAACTGATACAAGTTTAGATGTATTTATTGCTAGGTTTGATGATAAAAATCCAATCCCAAAAACAAGCCCTTCTACATTTTTGATGACCGCTAAAAGTGTTGCGATTGAAAATAGCAGGTTTCGATATATAGATAATAATAATATTATTCCTAAAATATTAGATTTTACTAACCTAAATATAGATGGGAATACATTATCAATTAATGGTCCAAATGTAAATGTGTCGGTTACCGATGCAAATATGATAGATTATAGAGGAGTAAAAATAACGCAGTTAGCAACTAATTTTTGGTATTCATTAACACAAATGCGTTTTGAGGATATTACTTTGAAAACGGTATCTTCAGCAATAAAAGGTGATTTGCAATTTAATTATCAACGCTCGGATTTTTCGGATTTTAATAATAAGGTAAAATTAAAAGCTTCTTTTTCTGACTCAAAAATAGCATATACCGATCTTAATGCATTTTATAATGAGTTTGGAACAGGAGTAGCAACGTTTACAACTACTGTTTCTGGTACATTAAACGATTTAAAATTACCTGATTTAGAATTGAGAACCTTAAACAATACATTTATTGATGGAGGTTTAAATTTTAAAAACTTATTATCAAAAGATGCTGATAGTTTTAAATTGATAGCAAATTTAGATAATTTAAAATCTACCTATACTGATTTGAAGAAAATGTTACCGAGTTTACTTGGCAAATCTATTCCATCATCATATAGAAATATGGGGGTTTTTAATGTTAACGGTAATGCGGTAATTACAACAAAAACTATAGATATTGATGTGGATATGACAAGTGCTATAGGTGCTATTTCTGCGGATATCATTCTTTCTGAAATCGCAGATATTGATAACTCAAAATATAAAGGTGACACTTCATTTACAAATTTTGATTTTGGAAAGTTATTAGATGATGATAGTTTTGGCCCCACTAGTTTAAAAGCTCAGATTGATGGGCAAGGATTTACTTTAAATAACCTAAATACATTAGTAAAAGGAACTGTTTCAGCTATTGAAATAAATGACTATAATTTTCGGAATTTAATTGTAGTAGGGAAACTTCAGGAAAAAATATTCAATGGAAGTTTAATTTCAGAGGATAAAAATCTTAAAATGAATTTTGATGGACTTATTGATATGTCATCTAAAATTGATGAGTATGATTTTAAAGCATCTATAGATCATGCTGATCTTAATAAAATTAATTTAGTTAAAAGGGATACTATCTCTTTGTTTACAGGAGATATCGTAATGAACATAAAAGGGTCAAGTATAAATGATGCCTTTGGAGAAATTCTTTTTAAGAATACAAAATATAAAAATAAAAATGATAGTTTTTACTTTAAGGATTTTAAACTAACTTCTTCTTTCGATGAAAAAAATATAAGGACAATAACTATTAATTCTCCAGAAGTGATTAACGGTAAAATAGTTGGAAAGTTTAAATTTGAACAACTATTGTCTTTAGCAGAAAATGACTTGGGAAGTATCTATACCAATTACAACCCAATTAAAGTAACTGAGAATCAGTTTTTTGATTTCAATATAAAAATAGAGAATAAACTTACTCAAATATTTTACCCTAATATTGTAATTGACAAACAGGCAACCCTTAAAGGGAGAGTGTCTAGTAATGAAAAAGAGTTTAAGTTAAATTTAAAGTCGCCTAAAATAAGTTATCAAAATAATGTATTTGATAATGTTAATATTCAATTGGATAATTCCAATCCTTTTTACAACGCCTATGTGAGTATTAATGAGGTGAAAACCGATTTTTATGATGTTTTGGAGTTTAATCTAGTAAATAAAACAATAAGCGATACGCTTTTTTTTAGAACAGAATTTAAAGGAGGTAAGCTTAAAAATGATGTATACGAATTAAACTTATATCATACTATTAATGAAAATAATAAGTCTGTTTTTGGATTTAAGAAATCTGAATTAAGAATTAATGAGTATGATTGGTTTATTAACGAGTTAAATGATAGAAATAGTAAGGTTGTTTTTGATAAAGATTTTAAGGACGTAATTTTGGAGCGTTTTGTAATAAGCCATAATTCTGAATTTTTAAAGTTATCAGGGGAATTACATGGTAACGATAATAAAAATATAAATTTGGATATAAATGATGTAAAATTATCAAAATTATTGCCAGAAATAAAGCACTTCAATTTTAAAGGTGTTGCCAATGGTAAAGTTAAATTACTGCAAGAAAAAGGTGTTTATAAGCCAGTTGCTGGGCTTGAAATAGATAATTTTCATATTAATGAACGTCGTTTAGGGATTTTTAAATTAAATGTAGTAGGTGATGATAATTTTAATAAATATAACATTAGCTCAAGCATTGTAAACGAAAATGTAAAATCGTTAGATGCACACGGGAGTATTAATTTTACAACTGATAACCCTTATTTGGATTTAGATGTAGCTTTAAACGAATTGGATTTATCTTTTTTCAGTGATTTAGGGGAAGATGTAATTACTAATATTAGAGGGTTGGTGTCTGGAAAGACAAAACTTTATGGTGATTATGATAATCCTGAATTTCTTGGTACTTTATTTTTAGACGAAGCAGGATTGAAAATTCCCTACCTAAATATTGATTTTGATTTCGAAAATAAAGCAAAAGTAAATTTAAAAAACAGACGCTTTTTATGTGATAATATAGCCATTTTGGATACTAAATATTATACCTCAGGAAGGTTGAATGGTTTTGTTACTCATGAGTATTTTTCCAATTGGGAGTTAGGATTAAAAATATCTACCGATAATTTATTGGTACTTGACAAAGAACAAGAGGAAGTATCTATGTATTATGGGAAAGCATTTATCGCTGGTACTGCAGAATTGGTTGGTCCTGTGAGTGAATTACTTGTAAAAATAAATGCGAGGACTAAAAAAGGAACGATATTTAAAATACCAATTAATGATTCAGGGGCAGTAGGTGATAATTCGTTTATCAAAACAGTGTCAAAATATGATAAGTTAAATTTAGAGCAAGTTGATGCCAATTTGCCAAAGGATATTGGTGGTTTGGAGTTGGAATTTGACTTAGATGTTACTCCAGATGCAGAAATTGAAATAGTATTAGATCAAGAAGCTGGAAGTGTATTGAAGGGTAAAGGTTATGGACTAATACGTATAGAGATTAATACCAATGATAAATTTAATATGTACGGTGACTTTATTGTAAGTGAAGGGACTTATAACTTTGTGTATGGAAATAACTTTTTGCAAGGAGGTTTTATAGAAAAACGTTTTAATGTAAAACCTGGTGGTACAATAAACTGGGATGGAAACCCATATAAGGCACGATTAAATATGGATGCTATTTACAGTACTAATGCAAACCCCGCTATTTTATTAGACAACCCATCGATAAACCGTAAAATACCTGTTGATGTTATTATTAATTTGAACGGTGGATTGATGCAACCTGAAGTAAATTTTGATATTCAATTCCCTAAAACAACTTCTGTGGTAAAATCAGAGTTATTATATAAATTAGATGATAAGGAGTTTAGGGACAAACAAGCCTTGTCATTAGTTACAGCAGGTCAGTTTACTGGATCTTATGCATATGGACAAGGTGCAGTTACCGGAAATTTAGTGGAGAGGGCTACTAGTTTAGTAAACAATATGCTTTCTAGGGCTGATGATAAATTTAAGATTGGTTTAAATTATGAACAAGGGGAAAATAATCCGTTGGAAGAGCAACGTATTGAAGATCGTTTAGGGTTTACCATTTCTACAAAAATATCTGACAAAATACTGATTAATGGTAAAGTCGGTATTCCAGTAGGAGGAGTGAGTAAAACTGTTGTTGCGGGGGACGTACAAGTAGAGTTTTTATTAAATGGTGATGGTACGCTTAGAGCAAAAATTTTCAATCGAGAAAATGATTTATCCCAAACAGGTGTTACGAATGAAATTGGTTATACTCAAGGGGTAGGTATTTCATATAAGGTAGATTTCGATACATTTGATGAGTTAATTAAGAAAATATTCAAAGGGAAAAATAAAGTAGCAGAAGAAAAACAAAAAGAAGAGGACCCTGCTGATTTTATTAAAACTAAACCTAGAAATAAAAAATAGTTATAATTATTTTTAGTTCAGAAATTTAATTATAAACTATTCATAAACATGTGATTATTCTTATTCGAAAGTTCTCAATTTATTGTCAAATTGAGCTTGTCGAAATTTATAAAATGTTAGTTTCCCATAAGAGTTCAGTACTTCGTTTAAGCTCAGTTTTACAAAAGATGTTTTTATTATAAATTAATTTTTTTATTGTTAAAAACTGACAGAGTAGTATTGAGTAACGAATTTATTGTATTGAAAACAAGTAATTAGCAGGTTTTTAGGTAGTTGCGGCGTAAACTGTAAAGCTTGTATTGTGGTTTTATAAAATAGTGATTATTCGAAACTATGATTTATAACGCCTTTTTACATTCATCATAACCCTTTTACTTGATGAACAATAGTAATTAATGATTTTTAAATAACATTATTTACTAAACTTTTTATCTTGTTATATTTTTATAAACGAAATTATTTTCCAGAGTAAGTTTATCATAAAATTCTATAAATAGCTAATGATTCATTGTTTAAAATAGCCTCTTATTTACATTTTTTTTAATGTATTTTAAAAAATTAGAGGTAACAATTTTTAAGACTTATTGATATAGGTATGTAAATAAGATATTAATCACATAAAATTAGAATTATGAAAACAACAAACAGCACAATACAACTGATAAAGCAATTTGTTTTTGCAGTATTTATAATAACAACTATAGGCTATAAAATAAAATTCTGTATTTAATACCAATTAAAATCTAAAATAATTCAATTTACGTATGAGCACCTTGAAATTTAATTGGTACAAGTATCTTTTTTACGTTCAAGGTTTTATTTTAATACATAAAGTAAATGGTTTATCTGCCAGTATTTAATACAACATTCTTGTGATAGTTACAACGACTACCTATCTGTCTTATTAGTAGGTTATTAATCTAAATAGTATTGTTAATGTTGAGGTTTTTTTGATTATTCTAGTTAATTTTATTCCAGTTTTTAATTAATAATAAAGCAGAAGCTGTAGTTAGTAGAACTAATCCTATTGCAAGGCTTGTTTCTCCGTATATAAAATATCCTATTGCAAATAAAAAGCTATATGTTCCTGTAACACCTAAGAAAAAAGCAAGTATTTTATAACCAATATTGTAAAATTTACTTTCAGAATCAAAAATTAATGTATTGAACTTTTCAAGAGTATTTTTATCAGTTGGTTGGGTGAGTAAGGTAACAATAACCCAACCTAATGTTGTAATTACTACTCCAATAATTAATTGCCAGTGTCCTTCTAATTCAAACCATGGAGAGTCTAGTTTTCCATTAATAAAAAAGATTATAGCAATGATAAACGAAATAGCCATAGCTGCAATTTCACTATAGGGGTTAATGCGATCCCAAAACCAACGTAAAATAAATAACAATCCAGTTCCTGCACCAATTTGAAGTAGTAAATGAAATACCTGACCAGCAGATTGTAAATGCATAGAGAATAGTCCAGAAAATAACATTAGTATAACGGTTGATAAACGACCAACTAATACTTTTTCTTTTTCAGTAGAATTGGGTTTTATAAAACGCACATAGAAATCATTTACAATATATGAGCTTCCCCAGTTTAGTTGGGTTGAAATAGTACTCATAAATGCAGCGATTAAAGAGGTTAGAACAATACCAATTAATCCAGCAGGTAAATACGTCATCATGGCTGCATATGCAACATCATGCCCTTGCATTTCAGTTGTTAGATTAGGGAAGGTGCCATTAATACTGTCTAGAGTAGGGAATACAACTAACGAAGCTAATCCAACAACTATCCATGGCCATGGGCGTAAAGCATAATGCGCAAAATTAAAAAATAGTGTAGCCCAAGTCGCATGTTTTTCATCTTTAGCAGCTAACATACGCTGCGCAATATAACCTCCCCCTCCAGGTTCTGCACCTGGATACCATGTGCTCCACCATTGTACAGCAAAAGGGATAATTAATAAGGTGATAACTGCTTTTGAATTTTTGAAATCAGGTAAAATATTAAGTTTACCGCTTACATTATTATGACTTAATAGCGTTTCTATACCACCAACTTCAGGTAGGTTTACAATATAGATAGTTGCCCATACAGAGCCTATCATTGCTATAATAAATTGAATAAAGTCTGTAATTAAAACTCCTTTAAGCCCTCCTAAAGCTGAATAAATAACGATAATAATTCCAGAAATTAATAGCATGGTTTCTTGATCAATTCCTAAAAGAATGTTAGCAATTTTTGCTCCTGCTAAACAAACACCAGCCATGGTGATGATATTAAATATTACTCCTAAGTAAATAGCTCTAAAACCTCTTAAAAAACCAGCCGACTTTCCTGAGTATCGCAATTCATAAAATTCTAAATCGGTGTTTATACCTGATTTACGCCATAATTTTGCATAGAAAAAAACAGTAAGCATACCAGTAAGTAACATTGCCCACCATACCCAATTACCAGAAACGCCGTTTTCGCGAACTAGTTGTGTAACTAAGCCAGGAGTATCGGCAGCAAATGTTGTAGCAACCATAGAAAAACCTAGTAGCCACCAAGGCATATTACGTCCTGATAGAAAGAATGATTCACTGCTTTTACCCGATTGTTTTGCAACAAGAATACCAATCACTAATGATAAAATAAAAAAACCGATGATTATAGCGTAATCAATTGTTGCTAATTGCATAAATGTTCAAGTATAAAGTTAATATTTTGGTTAAAAATAATCAAATTAAAAAAATGTTCTGTATTTTTAATTTGATATTTGTTAACAAAGGTTTTGAGATGAATTAATGATAGAAAAGATAAAAAAAATTGGGATTATGACTTCTGGCGGTGATGCCCCTGGAATGAATGCTGCAATTAGAGCTGTAGTAAGAGCATGTACTTACTATAATGTAGCGTGTATTGGATATTATAGAGGATATGATGGGATGATTGAAAATGATTTTATTGAGCTTACTTCAAGAAATGTTAAAAACATTATCAATAAAGGGGGGACTATTTTAAAATCTGCAAGGTCTAAAGCGTTTAGGACTAGTAAAGGTAGAAAATTAGCATATGAAAATTTAAAAAAAGAAAATATAGAAGCCATGGTGCTAATTGGCGGTGATGGTACTTTTACAGGTGGAGCATTGTTTAGTAAAGAACATGATATCCCTGTGATTGGAATTCCTGGAACAATAGATAATGATATCTATGGAACTCAATTTACTATTGGTTATGATACGGCATTAAATACAGTTGTTGAAGCAGCAGATAAAATTCGTGATACAGCAAGCTCACATAACAGATTGTTTTTTATTGAGGTTATGGGGCGTGATGCAGGTTTTATAGCCTTGAATGCGGGAGTTGGAGCTGGGGCTGAAGAGATATTAATACCAGAAGAAGATCAGCCTTTGGAGAAACTAATAGAGAGCTTAAATAGAAGTAAACAAAGTGGTAAAACTTCAAGTATAGTTATTGTAGCTGAAGGAGACAAAACAGGGAAAAATGTTTTTGAATTAGCTCAATATGTTAAGGAAAATATGGAAGATTATTCTCCTAGAGTAACGGTTTTAGGACACTTGCAGCGCGGTGGAAGACCATCCTGCGCAGATAGAGTTTTGGCAAGTAAGTTAGGAGTGAAGGCAGTTGAATTGTTATTAGATGGAGAAAAAAATGTAATGGTAGGTATGCAAAACAATCAAATTGTAGCTACTCCAATTATAGAAATAATGCGATGTAAAAATAGCATCAATAGAGAATTACTGAGAATTTCAGATATATTGTCTGTGTGAAAGATTCTAAAGAGGAGAGCTTATAAAATAAAAGAATATTAGTAATTATAAAAAAATAAAGGAAGTCTTATATCTACATTGTCTCCTTTCTAAAACCTGTGTTTAAAAAGGTAAAAAGAAGTTTTCTTATCTGAATTCATTAAAAGAATTAATATCTTGTAAATATTTATTTGTAATAATGAGTGATGATATTTTATAATGATATTAAAGTAAGTAAACATTGGTAAATATGTTTCAGTTGGAAATAAAATTGTTAGCGTTAGGAGATGAATATTAATAACACTTTAGATTTATTGTCTTTAGTAAATTACTGCAATATATATAATTAAAAATCAGTGTAAAGAAGTATGATAAAAATTGGAATAAACGGATTCGGAAGAATTGGACGCTTAGCTTTTCGAGCAGCGATGAAAAAAACAAATGTACAAGTTGTAGCAATTAATGATTTGTTAGATGTTGATTATTTAGCGTATCTGTTAAAATACGATTCTGTTCATGGGCGTTTCGATGGTACGATTGAAACTATTGACGGTAAATTAATTGTTAACGGAAATGAAATAAGAATTACAGCAGAACGTAATCCTGCAGCTATTCAATGGAATAAAGTAGGGGCGGAATATATATTAGAATGTACAGGTTTTTTTACTACTATCAATAAGGCAAGTGCTCATTTAGAAGATAAAGGAGTGAAAAAAGTGTTGATTTCAGCACCATCAGAAGATGCACCTATGTTTGTGATGGGGGTTAATCATACAGATGTAAAAGCATCAGATAAAATAATTTCGAATGCGTCTTGTACTACAAATTGTTTGGCGCCATTAGTGAAGATAGTTAATGATAACTTCGGATTATCAGAAGCATTAATGACAACAGTTCATTCTGCAACATCAACACAAAAAATACTTGATGGACCTTCAGGTAAATGGACTAGAGGTAGGGCGGCTATAAATAATATTATTCCTACATCAACTGGGGCAGCGGTAGCTGTAACGAAAGTAATCCCAGAGCTGAAAGGAAAATTAACAGGAATGGCTTTTCGCGTACCAACAGCTGATGTTTCTGTAGTAGATTTAACTGTTAAAACTTATAAAAGAACGTCATTAGTAGAAATTGCTATGGCTATAAAAAAAGCTTCAGAAAATGAATTTAAAGGAGTTATTGGTTTTGAAAGCGATCCTGTAGTTTCTCAAGATTTTATAGGAGATACAAGAACTTCAATTTTTGATAGCCAGGCATCAATAGAATTAAATAGTAACTTTTTTAAACTGATTTCTTGGTACGATAACGAGTTTGGTTATGCAAATAAATTAGTCGATTTAGCGGTATATTCTGCTAGCTTAGATTAATAAATAATAGTATAATTGATATATACGCTGTAAAAAAATAAATGTTTTATTAGGTTTAATATGATTAATTTACTTTTTCGATAGCAAAAGTAGTTGATACAGATGTGCTTCCGGTTGATCCAGTATTGATCGCTTTCATGTTACAAATATTTGTAGTAGCATCTGCAGGATTAGGGTTATTAAAAACACTTGATGAGTTATATGTAGGATATACCCTGAACCCATAAGAGTGGGTTGAGTCTAAATCTACATAATTGGTATAACTATAACCTTCATTTCTGCCATAAATACTAAATGTTAGTTGACTTTTGTGTCCTAGAGTTCTTCGAGCTACCCATTTGTCTTCCGTAAAATCCCATAAACCTATCAATAGATCAATATCATAGTACGTTTGTTTGTAATCTCCCAAGTCAAAGTCCATCAGAACTTTATATTTACCTGTAATTGCTGGGGTATATCTTCCTGAGCCAATATCATATTCATTTAAAACATCTAGAAACTCCGATGAGAGCATTATTTCAATAAAATTATCATGAGTTAATAATAGATCATTTTCAATTAAACCTATAAATCTTGATCCAGGAACATTTGCATTATCTGCTGCTGTGACTAGAGTCCCATCAGCCTGAGCATAAACATCAAGAAGTAAATTATTGTTGTTTGATAAGCCTCTAACTCGTGCATTTCCAACAATATCAATTTCTTGTGTTGGAGAAGTGGTACCTATACCGACCTGTGCGTAACTTATTGAGCTAAAGATGGCTATATAAAATAAGGGGTTAATAGTTTTCATAATACGGTAGTTTTTTTAATTTTGTTGAATGTATAACTTAATGTTGACGTTTTTATTTAAGTTTTATTTAACAGATAAAATAATACTAACATATGTTATTTGTGTATATTTTTTAATAAGATATAATTTTTAAAAATGATATTAATTGCAGATAGTGGTTCTACAAAAACGGATTGGGTGTTGGTAAACACAGACAAAGAAAAAGTAGTTAATGCTACTACAAAAGGGCTGAATCCTACGGTTTTTTCAGAGTCAGATTTATATACAACTATTACAGGTAACAAGTCTGTAATGGAGCATGTTGATGATATTTTAGAGGTGTATGTTTATGCTGCAGGATGTGGGACAGAACGTCCAAAGAAAAAATTGATGGTATTATTAGAAGAAATTTTTTTAAAAGCAAGTATTACTGTAAAGGAAGATATCTATGCCGCTGCTTTTGCAGTATCAAATGGGAAAGAAGGGATTGTGTCTATTTTAGGTACAGGTAGTAATTGCTGTCATTTTGATGGAAAATCTGTGATTTCAAGTAAAATACCATCCTTAGGGTATATGTTGATGGATGATGCGTCTGGAAATTATTTTGGAAGAATATTATTAAGAGATTATTTCTATAATAAGATGCCAAAAAAACTACATGATATGTTTCAGGATGAGTTTAACTTGTATCCAGATGATGTAAAATTGAATTTATATCAACAGCCACATCCGAATGCCTATCTAGCGCAATATGCTACTTTTTTAATTAAGCATAAAAGAGAAGTGTATTGTTCTCAAATAATTAACAAAGGGTTTTCTGATTTTATTGAAAATCAAATTACGCAACATGATAGAGTATATGATTTACCAATACATTTTGTTGGAAGTATTTCATATTTATTACAGGATGAATTGAAAAAAGCATTAAAATCATTCCGATTAAATACAGGAAGTTTTATTCAAAAACCTATTGATGATTTAGTGCAATATCATTTGAATACTTAAAAAGGAACCCTAGTGAAAGGTGTGATAAATTAGACTTTTCACTAGGGTTCTTTTTTAAGAAGGAAATAATGACTTATTTAATAGCAGTCATTGATATTTCAACATTTACATTTTTTGGCAAACACGCTACTTCAACAGTTTCTCTTGCTGGAGCAGTTGCTTCATCAAAGTAAGCTCCATACACATCATTTATTTTTGAAAAGTTATTCATGTTTGATATAAAAATAGATGTTTTTACAACATTATCAAAAGTCATCTCAGCTGCTTTTAAAACTGCTTTGATGTTTTCCATAACTTGGGTTGTTTCTGTTTTAATATCATCTAATACGAGTTCCATTGTACTAGGGTTTAAGGCAATTTGGCCAGAAGTATATAAAGTACTTTCGTTAACTAATATAGCTTGATTATATGGTCCTATTGGAGCAGGAGCTTCCTTAGTAGTAATTATTCTTTTTGTCATTATATGGTTTATGATTTTATAAGTTGTAGGTTACAAAAAGCTAAGTTTTTTGTAACTTAAATTTTATTTTTGTCTACTGTCTACTGTCTACTGTCTACTGTCTACTGTCTACTGTCTACTGTCTACTGTCTACTGTCTACTAGTTTATCAACTTGTCTGCCTGTCGTTGTTTATCCCATTTTATATCACTCAATACAGACGATTTTATCCCTATATAGAAAAACCAGGATTTATTTACACTAAATGGGACCCAGTTAAAGTTCATTTTCCAACTTAATAAGTCTCTTTCAAATCGTAAATTTGTATGTGTAAACCCTTTTCCTTTGATGTCATAACCTGAAGAAACTCCAACTTTCCATCTAGGAGATAATTCCACGTCACCAGAAAACATTAATGAATTGCTAGATATTTCATTTTGTCTAGCATAATTATTATAGGCAATAGAATAAGCAAGACGTAAAGTCCAGGGTATTTTATAATTATATAATTTTACATCTTTTGGTTCTTCATCTTCATTTTCATCAAAACTTGATTTACTTAAATCATTATTATTTCCTAATAAATCTTCAGTACTATTGAATGTAGTAGTACTATTTGTTTGTTTTGATTTGTTACCATTTTTATCAAAGTCTTTACTTGAAAAAGAGTAATTCATAGTAACATTGGCATTTGTTAAACGAAATAAGCTACCATTGTTATTAATATTAAATTTTTCAATCCTAGTATTATTATTATCCAAAGCGTAAGGATCTAAGGACATATTGAAATTGATATTCAATTTATTATTTATTAATTGAGTACCACCTGAAACGCTAACAGGACTTATTTTTAAGGAATCACCAGCTATATTATATGAGGTAGAAAAGTTCAAGTTATTTAAAATATTAACTTTTCTGTAGGTTACTTCTGTAGAATCAGTAATTTTATCTCTAACTTTTGCTTCTATAGAGTTTCCTATTCCTAATCCTATTGAGCTAGAGTAGACTTTACCCGGGGATCCGTAAATAGAATTCTCAAAGGGGCTATATTCTATATATTCTACATCTTCAATAGTGGTTCCATCCGCAGCGATGATATTTTTTTTGTAGCTTTCATAATACTGATCGAAAGCCGGGTTTATGCTATAGTTAATACTTGGTCTGATGACATGACGAATAGCTTTGATTTTATGATCTTCTTCCTTCTTGTCGAAATTAAACATACCATATAAGGTAGTCCCTAAACTAGAAGAGAAGTTATAGGTTCTATAGGTAGCAAAGCCTTTGTTTATATTTGTGATAACTTCCTTATTTACCTCATCATATTGTTTGTTAACTTTTTCAAAATTCCATACTTCATTGTATGATCCACCGGTAGAAAGACTAAAATATTTTAAAACTTTAAAATTAGTACTAATAGGGACAGCGTGTCTAATTCCTATTTTTGCATCGTTAAACATTTGGCTTTTAAAGAAAAACTCATCTGTAGTGCTAATTCTGTTTTCAGCAGCAAATGAATATTGTAAGTTGATATTCTGAATGATTCCTTTTTTACTTCCTACTTTAGGTTCAAAAGGGTAAATTCTATTAAAACTCCCTTGAATACTTGGCAAAGTCATATTTATTTGCTCAGTATTGGTGTTTTGTGAGTGTGTAGCTGTTGCTGAAATATTGGCTCCTAATTTTCCTTGAAAACTTCTACTGTAGGATATTGAGGAGCTTAATGTGTTAGTTAGTGTATTTGATGCATTGTATTGATTGGATGATTGACTATAATAATTACTACTTCCTAAGTTAACTGAAGCTGAAAACCTTGAATTAGGATTTGATTTAGCATCTTGATTATGTGACCATCTAAGGTTGTATATATTGGATTTACTATAATCGGGAAAACCTCTTTCGCTGGTAATTAAATTCTCATAACGGTAATTAAACTGACCACTAAAATTATAATTTACTTTATAATCAGTACTAACATTGTATCCGTAACTTCCATTAGTATAAAAATCTCCTAATAAAGTCAAATCAAAATAATCGCTTACAGCAAAATAATACCCTCCGTTTTGAAAAAAATACCCTCGTTCATTATTCTCTCCAAATGAGGGGATGATAAACCCAGAAGCACGATCTTCAGTTAGTGGAAAGTAAGCAAAAGGAATCCCTAATGGGGTAGGCACACCATATATAAACATATTGGCTACTCCACTAACAATTTTCTTTTTAGGAACAAGTTTGGCCTTTCTAACTTTAATATGATATTCGGGGTCTTCTAAATTTTTTGAAGTAGTTAAAATTAAATTTTTTACATAATAAACAGAATCATTTTCTTTTTTAGTGATTTCTGCCTTTAAGTTCATCCCGGTTTGTTCAGTTCTGGAATTGAAAATTAATGCCTTTTCTGTTTTAAAATTGTATCGGATAGAATCTGGCTCTACTATATTTTCTCCTTGTTTAAAAATAGGGGTTTGAGTATATTCAGTAGAATCTTTTATTCCAAAGGCATAAATTTCACTTTTACCATAATTAATGATTATCTTACCAGCAACAATATTTATATCACCATAATTTATTTCTGCGTTATTATATAAATACATTTGCTGTTCGCGTCTGTTAATTTTTATATAATCTTTAGCTTTATATTTAACAATGTCAGTAAGGGTTTCTTTAATGATAGTAGAGTCCTTTGCACGGATAGTATCTACTTCCTTAGTCTGTAATTCTTCAAATTTATTAGATGAAGGCATATCGGTTTTTAGAGATTTCGTTACTAAAGAATCAGATTCAATAGTAATTCCTTTTCTAGGTAATTCTTGTGCATTTATAAAATTGTTAATAAACAATGTTAAAAATGTTATTAAAAGTATATGTAAGCTTTTTAATTGCACCAATGTAAATTCTTATTTTTGTAAAAGTATGGCTTAGTTTTTGGAGTGTCAAACATACGATATATTTTAGTGGATATTTTTAATTTTTAGAAAATTTTAACCCGCTAGTAAGCTTAAGTTTTTTTGGCTAGTTACAAATGAAAATGAATAATGTTGATTCGTAAAGTTTTTAACTTGTTTAGAGTATTGATAATATAAAATTTAAAGAAGAGGGGCAAATGCATAAAATAGGATGTTTAGTTTTAATCATAGGAATAATATTTTTTTCATCCTTTTCCTCAGAGGATGAAAAAAATATTATAACAGATAAATTTGTAATAGTATTGGATGCTGGTCATGGTGGGCACGATCCAGGAAGACCTACAAAATTAGGATATACAGAAAAAGCTATTGCTTTAAAACTGGTATTAAAAATAGGAGCAGCATTAGAGAAAAACCCTGATATAAAAGTAATTTATACTAGAAAAACTGATGTTTTTATAAAACTTCGTGAGCGAGCACGTATTGCTAATAAAGCTGATGCTGATTTGTTTGTATCCATCCATTGTAATGCCCATCATACACAGGCACATGGTACGGAAACATTTGTTGTAGGAGCTGCAAATACAGAGCGTAATTTAAATATAGCAAAAGAAGAAAATGAAGTTATTTTCCTAGAAGATGATTATGCAGAAAATTATGAAGGCTTTGATCCAAATTCTCCAGAATCAATTATTGGATTAACATTAATGCAAGAGGAATATGTTGATCAGAGCATTATGTTAGCTACTTTAATAGAAAATAACTTTGCTAAGAAAACAAAGCGTAAAAGTAGAGGAGTCAAACAGGCTAGTCTTTGGGTAATGCATAATACCTATATGCCAAGTGTTTTGATTGAAACAGGGTTTATTACGAATAAAAAAGAAGGAGCTTACTTAAATTCAAATAAAGGTCAAAATGAAATTTCTAATTCTATAGTGACATCAATATTAGAATATAAATCTAAATTGGTAAAAGAAGCAACTACTGCCATTGTAGCACAAGATAATATTGATGTAAATATTTATCCAGATGTAATATTCAAAGTTCAAATTGCTGCAAGTAAAAGAAAATTAGCGCTAAAACCGTATAATTTTAATAAGCTAAAACACTTGTCAAGAGTTAAACAAGGAAAGCTATACAAGTATTATACTGGTAATACAAATGATTACACTGTAATTAAAAATATTCAAAAAATAGCCAAAGAGAAAGGGTATCCTGAATGTTTTATAGTGGCTTATAAAAATAATATTCAAGTTAACTTATCAGATGCTTTAAATAAAAGCAAAGCATATTTAGAGTGATTATAATTAAAATAGTATTAATTTTGTTAGCGAATCAAAACACAAACTAATTTGAAAATTTCAAGAGAAATTAAAACAGCTATATTGGTAATAGGAGCAATAGCATTGTTTATTTTTGGATTTAACTATTTAAAAGGACAAGATTTATTTAATTCAAATAATATTTTTTATACAGAATTTGATTATAATGCATTGACGATTTCGGCTCCAGTTACCATTAAAGGAAACAGAGTAGGGAAAGTTGAAGCGATTACGTATGATTTTAAAACAGGGAAAACTAGAGTTTCTTTTTCTGTAGATAACCGTTTTAAATTTTCTAAAAATAGTGTTATCAGATTATATGAATTAGGTTTGATGGGAGGAAATGCTATTACAATTATTCCAGCTCAAGATACGGACTTTGCTAAAAGTAAAAATTTCCTAAAATCAGAAGTAGAGGAAGGATTAGTGAAAAATTTAACGAGTAATTTTTCAGGATTAAGTACCGGTTTAGATGCAACACTTAAAAAAGCAGATACACTACTTACAGGGCTTAGTATCTTGGTTAAAGATGATTCTGAAAAAGGATTAAAAAATGCTGTTGTTGAATTAAATAAAACATTAAAATCTTTTCGTGGATTATCTCAGTCAATTAATAATTTAATTGAAAAGGATAATAGTAACTTAAATAAAATGCTTTCTGAATTTAGTGAAACTGCAAAATCATTTAAAGCGCTGTCAGATTCATTGCAACAAGCTAATTTGGGTAAAACTATAGCAGGCTTGGATGAAACATTAATTAAACTTAACGGAATTTTTTCTGGGATAGAAGAAGGAGAAGGAACTATAGGGAAATTGATGAAAGACGATAAATTATATCATAATTTTGAAGCGGCAGCAAAAGAACTTGAAGAGTTATTACAAGATATTAAATTACATCCTAAACGTTATTTTAGAGTGTTGTCAAAAAAGGAAATTCCCTATGAAAAGACAGTAACTACAGAATTGAAGAAATAATATTATAAAATCTTAGAATATTAACTATGCAATACATTGACAATATTTTATTCGTAGCTATATTAACCGCTGGATTATGGTTTTTTGCTAAAAATATAAAATCGCTTATCAGAAATATCAAATTAGGTAAAGTTATTGATAGAACTGATAATAAAGCAGCTCGTTGGAAAAACATGGCTAAAATTGCTTTAGGGCAAGGAAAAATGGTTCGCCGACCAGTTTCAGGAATTTTGCATATAGTAGTGTATCTAGGGTTTATCTTGATAAATATTGAAGTATTAGAAATTGTAATCGATGGTATTTTTGGTACGCATCGTATTTTCTCTGGAATGGGAAGTTTTTACGGTTTTTTAATAGGTAATTTTGAAATTCTTGCATTTCTCGTCTTAGTAGCAGTAATTGTGTTTTGGATCAGAAGGAATGTGATAAAAATCCAGCGTTTTTGGAAAGATGAAATGAAAGGTTGGCCAAAATCTGATGGAAATATGATTTTATATTTCGAAATGATTTTAATGACCTTGTTTTTAGTTATGAATGCAACTGATCTTCATTTTCAAGAAATGAATACAGGAAATGTCATTAGTCAATATATTTCACCCTTGTTTTCCGGAATGGAAGCCGCTACATTGCATGTTATTGAAAGAGGAGCGTGGTGGTTGCATATTGTTGGGATTTTAATTTTTTTAAATTACTTATACTATTCAAAGCATTTACATATATTATTAGCGTTTCCAAACACATTTTTTGCTAACTTAAATCCTAAAGGACAGTTTACAAATGATGTAAATGTGACAAAGGAAGTAATGATGATGATGGATCCCGAAGCAGATCCTTATGCGATGCCTGCAGAAGGTGTAGAAGAGGAAATATCTACTTTCGGAGCTAAAGATGTTACTGATTTATCTTGGGTAAATTTATTAAACGCTTATACTTGTACAGAATGTGGACGTTGTACTAGTGAATGTCCAGCTAATCTTACTGGTAAAAAACTGTCTCCTAGAAAGATAATGATGGATACTCGTGATCGTTTAGAGGAAGTAGGTAAAAATATTGATACCAATAAGGGTGAATTCAAAGATGACGGTAAAAACTTATTCGATTGGATTTCAAAAGAAGAAATTTGGGCGTGTACTAGTTGTAATGCTTGTGTAGAAACTTGCCCTGTAAATATTGATCCATTAAGTATAATTATGGATATGCGCCGTTATTTAGTAATGGAGGAAAGCGCAGCGCCTGCAGAGTTGAATAACATGATGCAAAATGTTGAAAATAATGGAGCACCTTGGCCATACAATCAAATGGATAGATTGAAATGGGTTGATGAATAAGTATTTATAATTTATGTTATTGATAAAATTAATTTAACTGCCTCTTGAAGAGAAGTGATGAAAATTAACCCAAGGACAGACTAAAAATAAAATACAGTTTAAGAGTGTAAAACTTTAATATGAAGTTTAGTTTTTAATATAAATAGACTCTTAATCTTCTAAACTAAAAAATATGAGCGAAGCATTAATAGTACCAACAATGGCTGATATGATGGCAGCAGGAAAAACACCAGATATATTATTTTGGGTAGGTTCAGCTGGTAGTTTTGACGACAGAGCAAAAAAAATATCTCGTGCTTTTGTGAAAATATTAAATAAAGCAAATGTTAATTTTGCTGTGTTAGGTACAGAAGAAAGTTCTAGCGGCGATGCAGCAAAAAGGGCTGGAAATGAATTTTTGTTTCAAATGCAAGCTATTACTAATATAGAAGTAATGAATATGTATGAGGTGAAAAAAATAGTAACTTGTTGTCCGCATTCATATAATACTATAAAAAATGAATACCCTGAATTAGGAGGGAAGTATGAAGTGTTACATCATACAGAGTTCCTGCAAAAATTATTAAAAGAAGGAAAATTAAAAATTTCAGGAGATACTTTTAAGGGTAAGAAGGTGACATTTCATGACCCTTGTTATCTTGGCAGAGCTAATGAAGTATATGAAGCACCAAGAGAATTAATTAGTAAGTTGGGGGTTGATTTGGTTGAGATGAAACGTAATAAGCTTAACTCATTGTGTTGTGGTGCTGGAGGCGCACAAATGTTTAAAGAGCCAGAAGCAGGGAGTATGGATATTAATGTATTGCGTACAGAAGATGCTATAGCTACTTCAGCGGAAATCATTGCTACGGGTTGTCCTTTTTGTAATACCATGATGACTGATGGTGTTAAGGCGAAAGAACAGGAGGGGAAAATAGAAGTACTTGATGTAGCTGAGTTATTAGCTAATTCGTTATAAATATAAATTTTGTATAGGGATTTAAAGCTTCCCTAACACCTAAAACCTAAAACCTAATGCTAGTAGAATTCAATACATTACCAGGCCATTCAAAAATTTGGATATATCAATGTAATCGTCGTTTTACAGAAGAGGAGTTAGTATTAGTATCTGAAAAAACGAGTCAATTTTTAAAGCAATGGGCAGCGCATGGTACAGGTTTGCAAGCAGGTTTTGAATTGAAATATGAGCGATTCATTATTATCGCAGTAAATCAAGACAAACAATCGGCTACTGGATGCTCAATAGATGCTTCAGTACGTTTTATACAAGAGTTAGAACAAGAGTTAGAAGTTGAGCTATTGGACAAAATGAATGTAGCTTTTAAGCAAGGAAATTTTGTAAACTTTAAGTCTTTATTGGATTTTAAGGCAATGGCAAAATCTGGTGCCATTGGTAAAAAAACAATTGTTTTCAATAATTTGGTAACTAATGTTGCTGAATACAATCAAAATTGGGAGGTTCCTGCACATGAATCATGGCATTCAAGATTTTTTAAGTAATGACGCAATTTTTTGTCAATAATGCTAAAAATAGATAATAGTCTATTTTTTAGTAAGTATATAAATTGTTAAGAAAGACACAATGAAGGTGCAATATTTATTACAAAATAGAATAACCATTTTAAAGGGAAGTTTTGTAGGCATCTCTGGCCAATGTATAGCTGAATTATAATTAGGTATAGAGATTAGTATCGTTGTTTTTACAATTAATAAAAGTGTAATAAGTTATTATTATTGATTTAATTTTAAAGCTATCAATTGTTCTAAATTGATAGTATTAAAACGCCACTCATTTTATAGGTGAATTTTAATTTTTTATGGACATGTAAACTTGTTGATATCCATCTTTAAAACTCTTTTTTCTAAATATTAAAAATACTATCTTTCCTAAAATTATTTAACCAACTTTAAGGTAGTTTGGTATGATTTTTATGGTAGTTAAGAAAATAGATAGTATGATGTATAGAATAGTTTTATTTGTCCTTGTAGTCAGTGAATTAGGGTTTTCTCAAGATCTACACCCTTTGCATACTATAGATGTTAAAGCACAAGAAGATTGGGTAGACGTTATGTATAATGAAATGAGTCTAGATGAGAAAATCGGACAATTGTTTATTGCTGATGTTTGGTCTGGTAAAGAAAAGCTGCATACTGATAAAATTAAAAAGTTAATAAAGGAAAATCATATTGGAGGAGTGATGTTCTCTAAGGGAGGTCCGTATCGACAAGCAAAATTGACAAATGAATACCAAGCACTTTCCAAAACAAAATTATTAATCACACAGGATGCTGAATGGGGCTTAAGTATGCGACTGGATTCTACGTATGCTTTCCCTTGGAATATGACTTTAGGGGCTATTAAAAATAATAAACTTATTGAAGAGGTGGGTAAACGTATAGGTGAACATTGTAAGCGAGTAGGTGTACACATGAATTTTGCTCCAGATATTGATATTAATACGAATCCAAATAATCCAATAATAGGAAACCGCTCTTTCGGTGAAGATAAGGTAAATGTAGCTGAAAAAGGAGTAGCATTTATGAAAGGAATGGCTTCAGTAAATGTATTGGCATCTGCAAAACATTTCCCTGGTCACGGTGATACTTCTCAGGATTCTCATAAAACCTTACCGACAATTGATTTTTCGGCAGAACGTATTGAAAATATAGAGTTATATCCGTTTAGAAAACTAATAGAAAATGGAGTAGCAAGTATAATGGTTGCGCATTTAGATATTCCTAGCTTAGGAACTAAAACAGGAAAACCTTCTTCTTTGTCAAAAGAAATTGTAACCGATTTGTTAAAAGAGAAATTAGGATACAAAGGTTTAATTTTTACAGATGCATTAAATATGAAGGGAGCATCAAATTATAAAGAACCGGGGGATGTTGATGTAGCTGCTTTTTTAGCGGGTAACGATATTTTATTAATTTCTGAGAATATTCCTAAAGCTATTGCTAAAATTAAAAAAGCTTACGAAAAAAATAAAATAACAGAAGAACGTTTAGCGCATTCAGTAAAGAAGATTTTAATGGCTAAATATAAGGTAGGATTGAATGATTACACCCCTGTTATTTTGGATGACATTTATGAAGATTTAAATACACGTTCTAATAATTTATTGTACTCACAATTAATTGAAAACGCAATAACAGTAGTAAAAAACGAATCGGCTGTTCTACCTATTCAAGATTTAGCTATTACAAACATTGCTTATGTAAAATTTGGGGAAGATGATCATAAACCTTATTTAAATAGATTAAAACAAATTGCGAAAGTCACCGAGGTAAAAGCGAATCATTTGGATGAGTTAATTAAAAAATTAAATAATTATAACTTAGTTGTAATTGGAGTTCATAAATCAAATGCTAATCCTTGGAAATCATATAAATTAAAAGACCAAGAGTTGACTTGGATGTATGAGATAGCTAGGGTTAATAAGGTTGTGTTAAATGTATTTACACGTCCATATGCATTGTTAGATTTAAAAACAACTACTAATTTTGAGAGTGTAGTAGTGTCGTATCAAAATAGTAAAATTGCTCAAGAAAAAACAGCTGAAGTATTGTTTGGAGCAATAGGCTCGAAAGGAATTTTACCTGTAAGTTCTAATGAAGTATTTCCAGTAAATACTTCCATTGAGTTAGATAGAATAAATAGATTGGGATATGATTACCCAGAAAACCAAGGATTAAATTTAGAGAAGCTAAAAAAAATCGATTCTATTGTAAATTATGCAATTACAGAAAAAATGACTCCTGGGGTACAATTATTAATTGCTAAAGGAGGAAAAATTGTGTACAACAAAAACTATGGTTATCATACCTATGCTCAAAAGCGAAAAGTAGATGACAGTACTTTATATGATGTAGCTTCTTTGACAAAAATTTTGTCAACTTTACCATTAATGATGGAGTTAGAGGAAAAGGGGGTAGTTGGTTTAAACTCTAAGTTAGGGGTAATGATTCCTGAATTAGCAACATCAAATAAAAAAAACATAACGGTGAAGCAGATGCTTTCACACTATGCACGTCTAAAGGCATGGATTCCTTTTTATAAAAGAACTTTAGATAGTATTTCCCAAAAACCGTCAAAAGAATTTTATACGAATAAAAAATCTGATAGTTTCCCTTATCAAGTAGCAGAAAATTTATATATCAGTAAAGGGTACCAAGATTCAATTTTTAATAGAATAAAAGATACTGATTTACGTAAAAAATGGAAATATAAATACAGCGATTTACCATATTATTTATTAAAAAAATATATTGAAAATCATTATAAATCTGGGTTGGATGAGTTAATTCAGAATAGGTTTTATAAGCCTTTAGGTTTAAGCGCAACATATAATCCTTTAAGAAAATATTCGCTAGCTCAAATTGCACCAACTGAAGATGATTCCTATTTCAGATATCAAAAAGTACAAGGGTATGTTCATGATATGGGGGCTGCAATGCAAGATGGAGTTGGTGGTCATGCTGGAGTTTTTGCCACAGCTACAGATGTCGCAAAAATTATGCAAATGTACATACAAGGAGGGAACTATGGAGGTAAGGAATACTTAAAAGCTACGACAATTAATAAATTTAATACTTGTTACTACTGTAATATTGATGTGAGAAGAGGAGTAGGTTTTGATAAGCCACAATTAGGAAAAATTGGCCCTACATGTGATTGTGTGCCAATGAGTAGTTTTGGGCATTCAGGATTTACTGGAACTTTTACTTGGGCAGATCCAGAAAATGAATTAGTATATGTGTTTATGTCAAACAGAACCTTTCCAGACGCAACAAATTTTAAGTTAGTACGGCAAGATATTAGATCAGAAATTCAGCGTATTATATACAGTGCGTTAGAATTAGAAACCCCAAAAGCAGTAGATACTAGTGCTAGAAAGTAAATTTATGAGTTTAAAAAAATACTGAATACTGAAAATATGAAAATAGGCATAGTTTGCTATCCAACATTTGGAGGAAGTGGTGTGGTTGCTACTGAATTAGGAATTGCTTTATCCAGACGAGGACATGAAATACATTTTATAACGTACAAACAACCAGTACGTTTAGATTTATTGGGAACTTCTATTCATTTTCATGAAGTAAATGTTCCAGAATATCCATTGTTTCATTATCAGCCATATGAATTAGCTTTATCAAGTAAGTTGGTTGATATGGTTAAGTTGCATGGTATTGAAGTATTGCATGTACATTACGCTATTCCTCATGCTTATGCAGCATATATGGCTAAGCAAATGTTGGCTACTGAGGGTATTCATATTCCTATTGTAACAACTTTGCACGGTACTGATATTACATTGGTAGGGAGTCATCCTTTTTATAAGCCTGCAGTTACTTTTAGTATCAATGCATCGGATCTAGTAACATCGGTTTCTCAAAGTTTAAAAGATGATACTTTGCGTTTGTTTAATATTACAAATGAAATAAATGTGATCCCTAATTTTATAGATGTAAAAAAGTATGAAGCAGCAAAAAATGCAGAATGCCAACGTCATTTTTTAGCAAATATTTCTGAACGTATTGTAACTCATGTGAGTAATTTTAGGAAAGTAAAACGAATAGATGATGTGGTGAAAGTCTTTTATAGAATACAAAAACAAATTTCATCAAAATTAATCATGGTCGGTGATGGGCCAGAGCGTAAACTTGCTGAGAAGTTGGTAAAAGAGTTGGGAATAGAAGGAAATGTAATATTTTTAGGAAAGAGTAGTGAAGTAGATAAAATATTATGCTTTTCTGATTTGTTTTTATTGCCATCAGAAACAGAAAGCTTTGGATTAGCAGCATTAGAAGCAATGGCTTCAGGTGTCCCAGTAATATCAAGTAATACCGGGGGAATTCCAGAAGTAAATAAAGAAGGAGTTTCTGGTTATTTAGCCAATGTTGGTGACGTTGATACTATGGGGGATAGGGCGATAGATATTTTAAAAGATGAACAAACTTTAATTCAGTTTAAACAAAATGCAAAAAAAATAGCTAAAGAATTTGATTTAGAGGCTATTGTTGATAATTATGAAGAATTGTATGTGACTGCATTACAGTAATAATTAGTTTAAAACATGATTGAAGAGCACCGGATATAAACAATTCTTATTATAAAAATATAAAACTTAAATAGTCGTGTTTGATTTGTAGAAATAAAAAGTGGTAAATATTATTTACCACTTTTTTTATTTTGTATACTCAAAAATAAAGCCTATTGTAATACCATGTCAGTACTTTCAAAAATTTTATCGGCTGAATTTGCTATAAATCCTTTAAATAATTCCCCATTACTCATTTTGTGTCTGAAAGCAAACTCGTAATAACAAGAAGTTATTTCTTTATGTCCTTCTTCAAACTCTGCAATAAATTTATCTGCTAAAATACTAGATTGTTCTAAGAATAGTTCTGGAGTACCTTTTATTTCTCCACCAGAAGTATTTAATTCATAACCATTTTCTTTTAAGAAATTATTTACTTCTGTAATATTATTAAAGGTGTCTAACTTATTAATATCTACAGTAAAGTGATTAGAACAGAATCCATTTACATATAACCAAGCAGCATATTCTGACTCATCTAATAAAGAGTTGTATAATTGAAAATTAGGAGTATCCCATAAACGACCTTTAAATACTAATTCTTCCGCAGGAATATTATCAAAATTTACTGTGTTTAGAGTGTTTTTTATTATTGATTGTAGTTCTACAGATAATTCAGAAGTCAATAATTGACTGATAAAAACTAAAGGAGCATTTTTATCTGTTTTGTGAACAAAATGCTTTGCGTATAATTTCTTTTTTTTAAAATGATAATCTGCAACATATTCATAGCCATTATTGATAAATGTTGTAGCTAATACATCAATATTTACTCTAGGATCATCAAAGGTTCTAAAAGCAACATGGTCATTTGCAATAATATTATTTCCTTGAGCTTTAAATAAATCTTTTACTTTTTGCGCTGAAGGAGTACGTTTTGTGTACTCATTCCATAATTGATCAAATAATTGGGTTGTTGTCATGGTATATGTATTTATAGTGCAAAAATAAATCATTATTGTTTTTTATAAGCTAAATAATAGTTAATTTTGTGTTTTTTATAGTGTTATTTTTAAAATACAATTGATTTTGTGATTTTTGAATGTCAATATGATTATTTTAATGTTAAAAATTACCTAGTATGAGTCAACTTGATTATACAGATAAACAAATTTTATTAGCTTTAAAGGCTGATGCACGAAAAGCATTCTCTAAAATTGCAGATGATTTAAAAATTTCAAACTCTTTAGTACATCAACGAATAAAAAAGATGAAGGAGGAAGGGGTGATTATAAAAGCAGATCTTTTATTAGATGAAATAAAAATTGGGTATAACACAAAATCTTATGTTGGAATACGGCTTAAAGAGGCACATTTTGCTTCGAAAGTAGTTGAAAAATTACAAGATATAGTAGAAGTGACGGAATGTAATTATGTGTCAGGGAAATATGCTATTTTTGTATTGGTTTTTGCGAAAGATAATGACCATTTGCGATCAATATTATATAATCAAATACATGAAATAGAAGGTGTTGGTGGAACGGACTCTTTTATTTGTTTTACGACCAATTTTGACAGATCTGTACCAGTAATTTAAAAATTATCATGAAACTTATTTTAGAGGCATTACATCAAAAGTTGGAAGGAGAAGTAAAATTTGATAATTTACATAAAACTATTTATGCAACAGACGCATCCGTATATAGAAAATTACCTTTAGGAGTTGCATATCCGAAAAATGTAGCTGATATAAATATTTTAATTCAGTTCGCTTTAGACCATAATACTTCTTTAATTCCAAGGACTGCTGGGACTTCTTTAGCAGGACAATGCGTAGGGGATGGTTTAGTTGTTGATGTGTCAAAATATTTTACCAATATCATTTCTTTTGATAAGGAAAAAAAGCAAATTACTGTACAACCAGGTGTAGTTCGCGATGCTTTAAATGAGTATTTAAAGCCACATGGTTTGTTTTTTGGCCCCAATACATCAACATCAAATAGGTGTATGATTGGGGGAATGGTGGGAAATAACTCATCAGGAACCACTTCAATTAAATATGGAGTAACACGTGATAAAACGGTTTCTATGAAAACTATTTTATCTGATGGATCTTTTGCTGAGTTTGGATTTGTTACAAAAAATGAATTTGAAGAAAAGTTAAAATTAACTACTTTAGAAGGAAAATTATATCAGGAAATTTATAAGGAGCTTTCTGATAAAGCTGCTCAAGAGGAAATTGAAAGTAAATTTCCTAAGCCAGAAATACATAGAAGAAATACTGGGTATGCAGTTGATGAATTATTATGGTCAAATGTATTTGAAAAGAAAACTCGTGACTTTAATTTTTGTAATTTATTGTCTGGAAGTGAAGGAACATTAGCTTTTACAACTGAAATAACACTTCAGCTAGATGATTTATCGCCTACAGCAGCAGTTATGGTTGCATCTCATTACAAATCGATTGATGACTGCCTGAATGATGTGGTAAATACAATGAAACATGATTTGTACACGTGTGAAATGATGGATAAAATCATTTTGGATTGCACAAAAAATAATACCACTCAATTAAAAAACAGGTTTTTTATAGCAGGTGATCCTGCTGCAATTTTAATGTTGGAAATAAAGGCTCCAACAATAGTTGAGGCTAAAGAGAAAGCTGCCATTTTAATTGACGATATAGATAAGGCTGGTTTGAGTTATGCAAATCCTATACTAACTGGAAATGAAATAAATCAAGCTTTAGAGTTACGTAAAGCAGGTTTAGGGTTGTTGGGAAATTTAATAGGGGACAGAAAAGCGGTTGCTTGTATAGAAGATACAGCAGTTACATTACCAGACTTAGCTAATTTTATTGCTGATTTTTCGGTATTGATGGACAAACATAAGCAACAAGCTGTGTATTATGCACATGCTGGTGCAGGTGAAATTCATTTGCGCCCTATTTTAAATTTGAAAACAAAAGGGGATGTAGGTTTATTTAGAAAGATAACTACTGATGTTGCATATTTAACAAAGAAATACAGAGGCTCATTTAGTGGAGAACATGGTGATGGGATTGTACGTGCTGAGTTTTTACCAATCATGATTGGTGAAAAAAACTATCAATTATGTAGAAGAATTAAAGCGTTATTTGATCCTAATAATATATTTAATCCAGGGAAAATAGTTGATGCCCCAAAAATGGATGAATCGCTACGCTATGAAATAGATAGGAAAGAGCCTGTAATTGATACATTAATGGATTTTACGGATTCTCAAGGAATGTTACGTTTGGCAGAAAAATGTAATGGTTCAGGAGATTGTAGAAAAGATGTATTTGCTGGAGGAGCAATGTGCCCTAGTTATAGAGCAACTAAAGATGAAAAAGATGTAACACGTTCTAGGGCAAATACTTTAAGAGAGTTTTTAACAAATTCTAATGAGAAAAATAAATTTAATCATCAGGAAATTAAGGAGTCTTTAGATTTGTGTTTGAGTTGTAAAGCGTGTGCAAGTGAATGTCCAAGTAATGTAGATATAGCCGTAATGAAATCGGAGTTTTTATATCAATACCAAAAAGAAAATGGATTCAGTTTGCGTGCGAAACTGTTTGCGTATAATACAAAAATGAATAAGTTGGCCTCAAAAATTCCAATAGTTAGTAATTTTGTATTTTCAAATCCAATTACTGCAGCTTTATTAAAGAAAATGAATGGTGTGGCTTCAGAAAGAAGTCTGCCTTTAGTGTCAAAGCCTTCGTTGAAGAAGTTACAAAATAGAAGGCAAAAAATAGATTCCCCTTTAAAATCTATTTACTTGTTTGTTGACGAGTTTACAAATTATTTAGATGCCCAAATAGCATTTGATGCTTATGATTTATTAACTGCTTTAAATTATAAAGTATTGTTTGTCAATCATGAGGAAAGTGGTCGTACATTTATTTCAAAGGGATTTTTGGAACAAGCAAAGAATGTAGCAATAAAAAATGTAGCTAGTTTTAAAGGAAAAATTTCTAAAGAGACTCCGTTGGTAGGGATAGAGCCTTCTGCTATATTAACGTTTCGAGATGAATACAAACGTTTGGTAGAAGATAAAGAGGCAGCTATTCATATTTCAGAAAATACTTTTTTAATTGAAGAGTTTATAGCGAATGAAATAAAACTAGGTAATATTTCTGAAAATCAATTTACAGATGTACCTCAGACACTTAAAATTCACAATCATTGCCATCAAAAAGCATTGAGTAATCAGAAAGTAACCTTTGATATATTGAACCTTCCTAGAAATTATAAGCCAACAATTATCACTTCTGGTTGTTGTGGAATGGCAGGTAGTTTTGGTTATGAAAAGGAGCATTATGAAATTAGTATGAATGTAGGGGAACAAACACTTTTTCCATCAATACGAAAAACTGCGGAAGAGGTAATTATTTCGGCTAATGGAACCAGCTGTAGGCATCAAATAAAAGATGGAACACAACGAGTTGCGCTCCATCCAGTGAGTATATTATTGAATGCTTTAAAAAATTAATTAAGCGTATATGATGTGATCTTTTGTGTTGTTTCAACACTTCCTGATGATGGAATAGGCAATGTTTGCCCTGGTATATCAACCAATTGATATGAGAAAACCGCATTTGAATCAATTAAGCCAATTCCTTCGGCATAGTAGTTTTTAATAACATATATGTCTTGAGTTGGTAGGATAGTAAAAGTGATTCCTATATTTGTAGTTGCAGTAGCTGAAATAATAATATCAGAAATAATAACATTAGAATATGTTTCATTGTTTACAGTATGTGTAGTCAAAATTTCTTGTTGTACTGTTTTTAATGTGTAAGTAATATCAAGGTCTATTCCTCCAATGTTTTGTGCAGTATCACCTGATTGAGTGCTTAGTATAGTTCCGGCAGATTTACTTTCATCTATTAATTTAGTGTTATTTAAGTCAATAGCCAAGTCGGTACCATTAATAGTACTTAGAGGCAGTATGAATTCTCCTTCCATGTATGTGACACCATCATATACTCTGAAATAATTTTGGTCATATAATTGTGACATTATTCCAGAACTTCCCGTACTAGAACTCATCCCAAAATATTCATGTGTATTAATAATGGTAGTTTCATCAACTGTAATTTCGTCAACTGTATTAGTAACTGGGTTAGTCCCGTCATTAGTAGCAACGTCATATATCCATGTATTGCCCATAGAAAGCATATGGTAATTAGTTGTGGATATTATTCCGTCAAAATCGTCATCATTGTTTGATACGTATCCATCTGGTTGTGTACAAGAAGATATTGAAACATTTGGATCTCCTAGTCCATCTAAGTCTGTATCGGCATACCACAGTGTTTCTGTACAAGAGGTAGTAGAATCATCGTCACTTGAGCATGAAGTAATAGTGGCTAGTGTTAAAATTGAAAATAAATAAATTGCTTTTTGGATTTTTAGACTCATAATAATTCGGTGTTTTTTCAGCTAATATAAGATATTTTTGTAGATACTATATGAGGATTATTTTAGTACATTTGTTTAAAAAAATATTAATGTCTGGAAATACATTTGGGAAGTTATTTAAATTAACCACATTTGGGGAGTCACATGGTAAGGCACTTGGAGGAATTATTGATGGTTGTCCTGCTGGAATAACTATAGATTTCGATGCTGTTGAAAATGAAATGAATAGGAGAAGGCCAGGACAATCAGCTATTGTTACTCAGCGAAAAGAACCTGATTCAGTGGTGTTTTATTCAGGGATTTTTGAGGGTAAAACTACTGGTGTTCCTATTGGATTTGCTATTCACAATACCAATCAAAAGTCACATGATTATTCTCATATAAAAGATAGTTATAGACCTTCACATGCTGATTATGTTTTTGATAAAAAATATGGTCATCGAGATTATAGAGGAGGGGGAAGAACTTCTGCTCGTGAAACTGCAAGTAGAGTTGTTGGTGGAGCTATAGCCAAACAGTTATTATCAGACATAAAAATAAATGCTTTTGTGTCTTCTGTAGGTGATATTTTTATCGATAAGCCATATCAAGATTTAGATTTTTCGAAAATAGAAAGCAACCCTGTACGGTGTCCTGATCCAGTTTTTGCAGAAAAAATGGAAGCACGTATAAAGCAAATACGAAAAGAAGGAGATACTATTGGAGGAACGATTACTTGCGTAATACAAAATGTTCCTGTTGGATTAGGCGAACCTGTTTTTGATAAATTACATGCTGATTTAGGAAAGGCTATGTTGTCAATAAATGCTGTAAAAGGTTTTGAAATTGGTAGTGGATTTTGTGGTTCTAAAATGAAAGGTAGTGCACATAATGATTTGTTCAATACTGATGGTACAACAAAAACGAATCTTTCAGGCGGAATTCAAGGAGGTGTTAGTAATGGAATGGATATTTATTTTAGAGTAGCCTTTAAGCCTGTAGCGACAATAATGCAAAAACAAGAAACCATAGATAAACACGGAAATATAGTTGAAATGATTGGGAAAGGACGTCATGATCCTTGTGTTGTCCCGAGAGCGGTGCCTATTGTAGAGGCTATGGCTGCTTTAGTATTGGCTGATAATTATTTAATTAAGAGAACAAATAGAATTTAAATAAATATGAAAAAATTACCATTATATATACAAATCATTTTAGGAATGGTTTTA
>Ga0105354_1000227_pt1 | contig 34897 bp, 31 predicted proteins | sample GOMGulsemesocosm_FD_83658 | JGI IMG/M metagenome (GOLD analysis project Ga0105354, IMG submission 83658) | Methane-oxidizing microbial communities from mesocosms in the Gulf of Mexico - GOM9B Gulf of Mexico | ecosystem: Environmental > Aquatic > Marine > Cold seeps | place: USA: Gulf of America...
ATCAACACATGTTGTTAATTAGTTTACTGTTTCTAGTAATGTAAGCTCCTACACATCTATTAAATTTACGAGGATATATTTAAAATATTCTCACGAATTCAGAAGAGAATATATCCTAATTAAACTAACTTTAAAGATGGCAATTGTTCAAAATAAATTAAATGGAGAAAAAATAATACTTCATAGCCAGCATTCGATTGGAAGAGATAGAAGTAATGTCAGTCTGTTAGATCAAAAGGATGTTTCACGTAAACATGCAATCATATATTGGGAAAATGATTGTTGGCAATTAACCGATTTCAGTAGTAATGGTACAAAAATAAATAGTACTTATATACATCATTCCACTAAAAAACTAGATAACAACGATGTACTACAGTTTTCAAATACCGACGAGGGAATTTGGAAAATTATAAATTTAAATCCACCCAACAGTTTTTTAAAAGCCATTGATTCTAATACCGAATATATCGATTTAGAAATAGGGATAACACTACCTAATACTACTGATCCAAAGTGGACCTTTTTTCAAAACAAAAATCAAGAGTGGGTAATGGATGACGAAACTGAAGAAACAATTCTTATTCACAAGGAAACGTATTTAATAAATGGCGTTTCATACCAATTTATCGAGAATGAAATTTTGTCTGACACACTATTGAATACAGATATTACAAAAAACGCTTGTTTTCAATTGCTTATTAGTATTGATGAAGAAAGCATAAGCTCAAAAATTAAAATTAATGATTTGGAACTTGATTTAGGAGATCGTGTTTTTAATCATTTATTACTTCACTTAGCAAGAGTAAAACAACAAGATTTAAACTTCGGATTGAATGATAAATTATGTGGGTGGGTAGATATGGATGATTTACATGAAGCATTAAGTAAAGAATTGTTGAAAGATATTGATGCATACTATATCAATACATTAATTCATCGCTTACGTAAAAATCTAATGAATTTGCCACCATATGGTTTCCTGTTTTCCAATATTATAGAACGGAAAAAAGGAAAATTACGTTTTGGCTTACCCAATTTTGAAATTGAGAAAGAACGAGCCTTGGCCTAATAATATTAAGAATATCAACCTAAACTATTTAACGTTTTTATCCCAAAAACAGTACCTAAAAATGGAAACAACCCAACTAATTAAGAATAAAATTTCAACTATAAACAACTATACTTATCTAGAAAAAATTGGAGAAGGAGGCTATGGTCTAGTCTTTAAAGCAGAACAACTGAGTACGAGTAAAACTGTGGCTATCAAAACTATTAAATTCAAAGAGGGTATAAGTGAGCAGAAAAAAAATCAACAGTTAGCCCGCTTTGAAAGAGAAACGAAATTGTGTGCAGAAATTAATCATCCAAATATTGTACAGTTACTTGACAAGGGCTATTCAGATAATGGGGAACCATATGCTGTTTTTGAATATATAGAAGGAGAAACCTTAAAAGAATTTATATTACGCAATAATGGCTTGCCTGCTCCAGAAATGGCGGCATTAATGGGGCAAGTGTTAGATGCGCTAGTTTGTGCCCATGCGAAAGGTATTGTTCATAGAGATTTGAAACCACACAATATTATGGTTTCTAAACTAGGATCAAAGTATCATACAAAAATTTTAGACTTTGGTATAGGTGCTTTTACACATGATTTCCGTTCGGTTGATTATCGGAGTTTAACAGTTACTCAGGACATATTAGGTACGCCCACCTATAGTGCTCCGGAACAACTTAGGGGGGAAGCGCCTACAGTAAAATCTGATTTGTATGCATGGGGACTTATAGTTATAGAGTGCTTAACGGGTAAACCAGTGATGGATGGAGGTTCAATAGCTGAAGTATTTCAACAACAACTGATGTCTTCAAATGTACCCATACCACCTGCTATTGTTGGTCATGATTTGGCACATTTGTTAAGACGTGTTTTAGAAAAAAACCCAAGAAATAGGGCTGGAGAAGCTGAAAGTATTGTTAATGAATTTGAACAAATTAATTTTAATACACTAACAGGAGATATTGCAATTCAAAACAAAGTAGTAACTAATGGTGAGCAAGCCACTGTAGGAAATGACATGGTTTGGAGCGGTGCTACCGGATCAAGAAAACAGTTAACCATATTGTGTTTAAAATTAAATGTAGAGCTTATTGATGATGTACACTTGGATTTAGAAATTTTAGACGCGATTCAAAAAGACCAATTAAACTTATGTAAAGACACGGCTATTCGATACGGAGGACATGTTTCAGGAACATTTATGAACAATTTGGCCGTCTATTTTGGTTATCCCGAATCAAATGATACGGATGCAAGAAGAGCAGGTAGAACAGCTTTAGAATTGGTTACAGAAATAAAGAAAAGAAGTGCATTAATGTTAACGCAACACGGTGTTACTTTAAGTATACAAATAGGATTACACACAGGAACTGTATTGGTGCAACGTAACCACACCCCAGAAGGAAATGTGCCCAATACAGCGTTTGATTTAGTGTATAAAGCTGCTCCAGGGAGTGTTTTGGTAAGTACTCCATCAAAGAAATTATTAGATCAATTTTTAGAATTCGAAAAAGTTGAATTAACTGACATTTCTAATACTACAGCAGTTTTGGATACCTTTAAATTGGTTGGGGAACGACAAACAGAGGCCTTATCTTCTTTACGTCCATGGAGTGCTAATCGCGACATGATTGGTAGAGAGAAAGAAAAAACGGTTGTACTCAAAGCGTGGGATTTATCTAAGAATAAAGGAAATGCTCTACTCATTAATGGTCAGGCAGGAATTGGAAAATCCAAGTTAACGTATGAACTTAAAAAAGAAGTACGGTCCGTTGGAGGAACGGTACTTGAATGCAGATGCCTTCCAGAACACCAAAATAACGCTTTATATCCTTTTTTTAATATGTTACGGAACCATTGGGGTATTGTAACTATCGAGGATAAAGAAATGGTGCTTGAAAAGCTGAAAAATGTATTAGCAAATGCAGGATGTATGGCGAAAGATAGCTTCCCCTTATTATGTTCATGGCTATCCATTTCATTGCCTGAAGAATATGCTATAAGTCAAGCTACTCCGGAGGAGCAAAAGAAATTACTTTTTCAAATATTAAAACAATGTATACTCCAAATCGATAATGAAAAATCGTTTCTTTTAGTAGTAGAAGACCTGCATTGGTTGGACCCAACAAGTACTGAGTTTATACAATACCTCTTATCAGATTTAATAGAAAATCGGTATTTATTGGTAATGACTACAAGGCCGGTATTCGAAAATCCTTGGAAATATGATTATTTGTCACAAATAAACTTAGAAACATTGGCTAAAAATGCTATTCAACTTTTGGTTGAAGGGGTATTAGGAGGTGAATCTATTAGCGATAAAACCCTGAATTATATTGAAGAACGAGCGGATGGTATTCCTTTATTTATTGAAGAATTAACCAGTATGCTTTTAGAGCACAACTATATACAATTAACGAACAACGTATACGAACTTGTTGGAAGTAGTAGTGATATGGTTCCTATGACTCTACATGACCTATTGAATGCTAGGTTAGATCGTTTAAGCTTGGCAAAAGAAACAGCTCAATTAGCAGCAACAATTGGGAGAGAATTTAGTTATGAATTACTTGTGCAATCTTCAGTAAAAGATGAAGCAACAGTACAAGGTGATTTAAACCTTTTAATGAATTCTGATTTAATTTATCGTCAGCGAAGAGTACAAGGAGAAAATTACATTTTTCGTCACGCCTTGATTCGTGATGCAGCCTATGATGGGATGACAAATACAAATAAGAAGAGTAGTCATAAAATGGTAGCAGGAAGTTTAGAAACTAGTTTTTTAGCCATCGTAGAAAATGAACCTTCTTTATTAGCTTATCATTGGTCTAATGCTCAGAATTATGAATACGCATCATATTATGGAAATATAAGTGCATCTAATTCACTAGAAAGGTCACTTTATTCTGAATGTATTAAACAAGCAAAAAAATCAATATCATGGACTCAAAAAGTCGACGATGATACCCTTAAAATAGAACGAGAATTACAAACCAATCAGTATTTGGTTCAGGCCTTAATTGCTATTAAAGGCTTTGCGCATGAGGAAGTAAAACTTATTAATGATCGATCTGAAGAATTGAGTTTGTTATTACCTAATGGATCTGATTGGTTATTGAATATTTTGTGGACCAGAATTCAGTTTAACTTAATGTCAACTGATTATTCTAAATACGAAGTTTTATGGGAAAGAGCAGAAAAGGATGCGACTGAATTGAATCAAAAACTTTTGCTATGTGCTCTATATGGGATTAATGGATATAAAAAATGGCTGTTTGGAGAATATGATCATGCTGAAAAATATGCCTTGAAGTCTATAACAATATATGATAGTCTTGACGGTATAGGTGTTCGTGAAACTTTTGGAATAGATTATAAAATATATTCTTTTATGGTATTAGCAAATGTGTACGCGTTTAAAGTAGATTTCTATAAAAGTGAGGAATATGGAAATAGAGCTATAAAAATGATGGAAACATTAAATGATGCCCATACAAAAGCCTATGGACTAGCACTATATATCTCTCTTTATTTTTATAGGAATGAAATTAATAGAATAGAAGAAATATACGAAAATAATGTTGAGTTTTTGAGAGTGCATGAGTTTACTTCCTTTCTATACTTGTTTGACACTTTAAAAGGCTTATTGAATACTGATTTTAATGATTCTAAAACGAATAGAGATCTTATTGATTCAACAGGGGTAAAAGCTGCGGGAACATATTATTCTTTAATCGTTGCTCAAACAGCTTATAATTCTAGTGAGTATGAAAAATCACTAGACATCATAGAAGAAGCATTAAATGAGGGGCATAAAACTGGGGAAACATTCCAATTTACAGATTTATATAGACTTAAAGCTATGTGTTTGGCAAATATGTCTTCATCAGAAATAAACGAATCAGATGAATATTTTAATAAATCATTGGATTTTGCAGAAGAAACAAGGGCTACATTATATCAATTAAGAACATTAATCGACTGTTTTGAGACTACTAAAAACATCAAATTAAAAAACAAATGTCTTAAAAAGATGCAATTTTTACTTGCGGAGAATGATCAACAAATTAAGGCCAAAGAGTTAAAACGAATTCAAGAAATATTAAAATTAAATTAGTAATCAATATAATATATTCAATATGGAAACAATGAAATCAGAATCATCATTAATGGAGCCTAATGCAAATTGGACTGATAGTGAAAAAGACATTTACACAATTTGTGCAAATTACTTTGCACTATGTTTAAAATGTACCAAAAACCCTGAGATGAATGCTAAATTTAGAAATCCAGATTTTACAGTAGCTTTTTTAACTAATGGCTTGTTAGATAATGGAGAACAGGTATGGGTAGAACAGAATGGTGAAGTGTGGGATGGTTGTGGAATGTTACTACCAAAAAACACCAGAGTTTTATTGGATTATGACGTGGCTTGGCCAACCTTATACGTTACCAATAAAGATAATAATCATACCATTACAATTAAGGAATCTCCGCTTTCAGTTTTTGCTACCAGTAGTGATCCTCAAGAAAATGATGATTTCAGAGTACTTATGAATAAAAGTGGTGATGTAAAATTAAAGCTACCTATTTCAATCGAAAATAAATCTAATTACGCTGCAACATTGATTATGCCTTGTTTTATGCCGGATAAAGATATGCTTACAAAAGTATCTTGTATTGATGGTGATGAAAATGAGATTATTTTGACAAGTTGTTAATTTAGTATCCAAATCACAATTTCAGAATTGGGTATAAAATAACCTAAGGGATTCACTCCATTTGTATAACAACATATATAAGTGGAGTGATTAATCAAGTTATCAAAGAATAAGAAGCTATTTCTTTAAATAATAATGACCACATGAATCCTTTTTATTGACATTTTTATTAAGGCTTATAAATAACTTTAATGTATAAATTAGATTTTTAAGAAACAGTATGTACAGAATAGCAGATAAATACGCAAAAGTTGATTTGGATGAATCAACTTTAATTTTATTATCAGAAACAGGTGGTGATATTTTGCATTCAACTTTAGCTGTTGATATACTAAATAAAATTAGTGAATATTCGATAACTAAAGGAGAGCTTCTTAAGGAATACAGAAATTTTGCAGAAATTCAAGAAGGCTTACTCACATTACACCAATTAGAAGACTCCGGGTATATCACTACAGATCCAGTTGTGTTTCCTGTTGAACAAAGCGCGTACTGGGAATCGTTTGGTTATGATGTTTCAAAATTGGCAGGAATATTAAACACCAAAACAATAAGTATTAAGTCGTTAAGTAAATTAGATACCTCGGTTATAGAAAATATGTGTACAGCCTCAGGAATTCAATTGGCAGAAAAACCTGATGTAGCCATTGTAATCGTAGATGATTATCTTTATCCTGATTTAGAAGACTTTAACAATAAGGCAATAAAAGAAAATCAAGATTGGTTATTAGTTAAAATCAATGGTGCAACACCACTTATAGGACCCTTATTTACTCCAAACAAAACAACTTCATCCTGTTGGAAATGTTTAGAAAATAGATTGCTATTGCATGATCAAGAAAACAGATTGTATAGAGCAATAAAAAAAACGGATACACCTTTAACGCGCCCTTTAACATCTCATCCTATAGCTATACAAATTACGGCTAGTCTTTTGATGTTAGAAATAATGGCTTATTTATATCACGGTAATAATAAGAAGCTGGAGAACCAGCTAATTGCAGTAGATACAGTTTCAGGAAAACAAAATGAACATGTTGTGGTTAAACGACCACAATGTACCGTGTGTGGAAACAAGAATCTCATGCAGAATTACCCTAACCCAATTCAATTGCAAAGGACTTCTGTACAAAATAATGTTCATGGGGGGTATCGTGCTGTAGCGGCGCTAACTACTTATGAAAAATATAAACATCATGTAAGTTCTATTACAGGTATTGTACCGTATTTAAAGGAATACCAATCTATTGACGGAGCTCCAATTTATAATTATGGATCAGGAAAGAATTTAGCACTTCAAAGTACTTCAATGTTTTGGTTAAACCAACATGTAAGAAGCGCTAATGGAGGAAAAGGACGAACTTCAATACAAGCGAAAACCGGGGCCTTATGCGAGGCCATTGAAAGGTATAGTCTTATGTATCTTGATAAGACCTATACCGTTAGAACTTCCATGGAAAAATTGGAGATTGCAATCCACCCGAATACATGCATGTTGTATAGCGATGAGCAATTTAAAAATAGAGATTATAGCAATGCTCGTAACACAAAATTTTATTCATTAGTGCCCCTAGATTTTGATCTCAATAAAATAACAGATTGGAGCCCCGTTTATAGTCTTACTGAAGAGCAATTTAAATACCTTCCTTCAGAATATTGTTTTGCTCAATATCCGGCAGCGGATGAAAAGAATTTATATGCCTATCCCGATTCAAATGGTTGTGCAGCGGGAAATACTATTGAAGAAGCAATCTTACAGGGGTATTTAGAGCTTATTGAGCGTGATGCTGCTGCTATTTGGTGGTACAACCGTATTCAACGTCCACAGGTAAATTTGAAATCAGCAAACAACCCCTTTATTACTGAAATGATTATTTATTATGAACGAATAGGGAGGAGTTTATATGTATTGGATTTGACTACCGATTTAAGAATACCCGTATTTGTAGCAATTAGTCATTGCAAAAAATTAGAGAATAAAGATGAAGTAATCTATGCTTTTGGTGCTCATGTAGATGTTAATATTGCATTAGAACGTGCTATTATAGAACTCAATCAAATTTTACCCATTGTGGTAAAAAAGAAAAGGGAGTACTTAACCAAAGACCCAGTGTTTCTGGATTGGTTAAATAATGCCCGTTTGAAGGATGAACCCTATTTAGTTCCTTTAAAAGATAAGGAAAAGAACATAGCCAATGATTATACAAAACTATGCGAAGCTACCATTTTTGACAGTGTACAGTATTGTATGCACATTACAAAGGAAAACGGATTGGAGACCCTTGTTTTGGACCTTACACAACCAGATATAGGTTTGCCTGTAGTGAAAGTTATGGTACCTGGATTACGTCATTTTTGGAGGAGAACAGCACCGGGGAGATTGTATGATATACCTGTTAAAATGAAGTGGTTATCAACAAAGAACTCTGAATCAGAATTAAATTCATGGAGTATATTTATTTAAAAAAATTGACAATTGAAATTTAAAAATTACAACAATAACACGTTTAAAAAAACGACCTATTATACTAATTTACCTATAGAGGCTAAAGAGGAGTTTGATATATTGTCTTCTGTCTTTCATTTTAAAGTAAATAATTACGTCCTAGAAAACCTTATCGATTGGAAAAATATTCCTAATGATCCAATGTATAGGTTGGTATTTCCACGTAAGGAAATGCTTTCTGTTATGGATTATGAGTTTCTAGAGGTACTATTTAGGCAAGGCTTAAAGGCCGATGAATTAAATGTGTTTGTACAGCGCGTTAGAAAAAAAATGTCTCCTACTGTACGACATGCTTCTACAAGTATTCCTCAATTAAATGGACTACCACTACGAGGGATGTATAGAAACTTTGATACAATTATCAGTTTGTTCCCTGATCCTATGGTTAAAACATGTCATTCCTACTGTTCTTATTGTTTCAGGTGGATTATGTTTAATAATAAAGAAGCACAACAAAATTCATCCTATCAAGATCCTTTGGCTCCCGTAGCTTATTTAAAAGAACACCCCGAAATTAAAGATGTTTTATTTACAGGTGCAGACCCATTGGTATTAAAAGCCGAAAACCTTAAAAAATATATAGACCCCATATTAGAAATTGATACCGTAGAAGTTATTCGTATCAGTTCTAAATCTTTAGCATGGTGGCCTTATCGTTTTACTACAGATAAAGATGCTGATGGGTTATTAGAGCTGTTTGAATATATACAATCTAAAGGAAAGCACTTAAATTTCTGTGCACACTTTACACATCCAAAAGAATTAGAATCTGAGGTAGTAAAAGAAGCTATAAAACGTATACAAAATACAGGGGTAACAATACGTTGTCAAGGACCATTGGTAAAAGATATTAACGATACTCCACAAGCTTGGAGCAAATTATGGACGAAGCAAATAGCCTTAGGTATGATACCTTATTATATGTTTATAGAGGCTGATCATAATACAGAAAATTGTTTCCGAATTCCGTTAGCAAAAGCTTTGCGTATTTTTCAAGAAGCTCAAAAATGCACTACAGGTTTGGCGAGAACAGTTAGGGGCCCAGTATTCATGAATGACCTCAACCGTGTATTATTAGACGGCACAACTGTAGTTGAAGACAAAAAGTATTTTGTCCTAAAAAGTCTTCAATCTCCACCAGTTACAAATCATGAAGCCAAAATTAAATTAATTCCTTATGATGAAATTTCAAAAGATGCAGGAGATTTGTTTGCTTTATTTGATCAGGAAGAATATTCTGAAATGGAAATCAATCAAATTAGTTCATAAAATAATCCCTTAAATAAACTATTTATTCACAAAGCACCTCTTCTTTAAGAGGTGCTTTTGTTTGTTATTACTTTCTTGTTTACAGAATAGTCTCGTTCCTATTTATCTTGGTGATATACGATGTAATATTTTTTTTAACATATGTTAATTAGATTTGTTTTAACAACAAAAAGATGAACATGGATTACATAACAGAACATAATATTGAGATTGAAGATGAATGTAAAAAAGGACAAACAAATATAGAATTACATAAATTATCCTTTCAAGACACGGAGAGAACATATTTGGTACACCTTCCAGCAGATTATAATTCAAGTAATAGTTATCCGTTAATGCTTAACTTACATGGGTCTAAATCTTGTGCCATTGAACAGATGTCTTACAGTTCAATGAATGGGATAGCAGATATCGGAAATTTTATAGTTATCTATCCAAATGGTATTAAAAACACATGGAATTCTGGTAGAGGAGATAAATTTAATCCAGATATTAATGATGTTGGATTTATATCAGCATTGATAGACACCGCTATTATTGACTATTCTGTTGATAGCACTAGGGTTTATGCCGTTGGTATGTCAAACGGAGGAATTATGTGTTATAGATTAGGTAATGAGCTGCCTAATAAAATTGCGGCTATAGCCTCGGTTGCAGGGGGAATGTCTACATGTCTTAATTATGATTCTACAAACCGTAAACCTCTTCCTTTAATGGAAATTCATGGAACTGCAGATCCTATAGTTAATTATACAGGAACAGATACAGTTTCATCGGTGATGAGTACCATTAATTACTGGGTTAAACGAAACAACTGTGATTGCACGCCAATAATTACAGAAATCTCTGATATTAATCTAACAGATAACTGTTTTACTCTAAGAAAGTATTACCAAAATGGGCTTGATTCATCTGAAGTTGTTTTTATAAAAATAATAAATGGAGGGCACACATGGCCAGGAGCATGTCCTGATGAAGAATTAGGTAATACAAACAGAGACTTTGATGCTAGCTCTGAAATTTGGAGGTTCTTACGAAAGCATAAACTTGTAAATAGAGAAATCTAATGATTAGATTTTAATTCTATTCAATAATAAAAAATACAAACCCACTGACGGTTTAGTGGTATGTCGTTAAAGGCTAAATACCTTAAAACATCATAAATTAATTCAAAACAAAATTATGTGTACAAATTTTAAAGTGCTTGCAAAAAATAAAAATGGAACAAAGCCTAATGTAGTAATTGGTAGGAGTATGGAGTTTGCGTTCTATATGGATGCAAAATTGTATTTCAGAAAAGGAAATCAACAATTCAAACAATGTCTGTACGATCCATTTACACAAAAAGAAGTATCAAAAGATGTTGCTGATAAATTTCAATTTGAGTGGTATGGTAAATATGGTTTCGTTGCAATGAATGCTTTTAATAAGGAAATAGCAACCGATGGTATTAATACCGCAGGGCTCTATGTAGGGACTTTACAATTAAATTGTTCTGTTTATCAGGAAATAACCACTCCTTCAAAAGGACTTTCTTTTTTAAATTTTTGCAATTGGGTATTGAGTAGTTTTGCTACTTGTAAAGAAGTTAAAGATGCTTTGGAGAGAAATGAAGTACAAATTGGTAATGGAATTAGTGAACCGTTGGGACAACATTTTGCAATTCATGATAAAGGGGGCAAAAGTATGGTAGTAGAAGTAGTAGAAGGAGAAATTAATGTTTATGACAATAATGAATTTGGGGTACTAACCAATGATCCTGTATTTCCATGGCAAGTAGAGAATCTAAAAACATATGTTGCTACAAACCCGTTTACAGTTACGTCAGCCTTTTCAGGTAATTTTAATAAGATTATAGAAACAGAAAGCCAAGGATCTGGATTTTCAAACATCCCTGGTAATCAATTGCCTTCTGCAAGATTTGTGAGAGCAGGAATGATGGTGAATTACTCTTTACTAAAAGATATTAATGGCTTAGACAATGCAGCAAATCTGGCCAATCACATCTTGAATACTGTTGATATTCCATATGGAGTTGTTAGAGGTAAGATGGAGGATGAGCAGGGGCGTGAGCATATGCATAGTGATTATACCTTATGGACTTCCGTATCTGATTTAACTACAAAAACTTATACTATCAGGCTTTATGAGTCACCACTGACTTATTCCATTGATTTGGATAAAATTGATTTAGAAAAATTAGATGGAAAACAAATTGAAATTCCAACAAATCAACTATCAATTAATTTGACCGATAAAATTAATTCTATGCAGCACGCGGATAAAATTTTAATGGAAACGATGAATTAATAATCATTCAGAAAATATGTGAAAGAGCATCATTTAAATGATGCTCTTTTTTATATAAGATACATTTTAAAGTATGAATTTGGTTCATATAGCGCGAAATATTTTGTCCCTTCAGTTGTAATAATAGCGTGCAACTACTAGTACTGATGTACAAAAATTGTACTCACAAAATAAAATAGACATGAAAAATAGCAGTTATATTATAAAGAATTTGACAACAATAAGTACTTCAAAAAAATAAACCATTTAACACATAACACTCTTGTAGAAATTGGTTTATTTGAAGATCATAAAAATGGTGAAATTGAATTAAATCCTTTACTCAATAGGGCAGATGCCACAAACATTCTTATTGCGGAATCTCAAAATGATCTTATCGGAACTTGTTCTATTACAAAGGATTCTGTTTTGGGTTTAAATACCGATTTCAATTTTAAAAGAGAAACTGATGAATTGCGAAAACAATATTCAAATTTAAGGTCTATCTGGAGAATATTAACATCCATTGAAAACCGAACGAATATAACAATGATAAAAGAATTGATAAAAAGGTCTTCCTAAATAGCAAAAAGAATGGGAATTGTTACTTGCATATTTACTATTGAAGATAAAAGAGTATCCCTTTATAAAAAATTAGTAGGAGCCTCAGTAATTGCAAATAAAGAATGTTTTATAAGCCCTGTAATTGACAAAAAAGTGAAGATAACTTTAATGATGTGCAATATAAATCAGGTAATAAAAAATTGGTAAAACAAATAGTACCTAGTGAAATGATTGAACTTGAAACAAGTTAAGGTTACTCTTATTTATGGAAGCCCATTATGGCTAGAACAAGTAATTTATAAGCCACCTGATATAGCATGTAATATATTTCAATGGCCCCCTTGGCTATATTTACTCAATAATAATATTTAATAAATACCTATATGAAAAACACAGATACTTTAATAAAGGAATTAAAAGATAAACTAGCATCAATTGGAAACCCAGAAATGCTAACGGATTGTACTGATCCGGAAAAGTATGAACAAAAAAGACTTGTTTTTAATCGAAAATTCGAATTTAGACCTACAGCAATAATATTTGTTGAAACCTCCGAGCAAGTTAGTGAGATTGTAACATTTGCCAATGAAAAAAAAGTAAATATCAGCGTTCGATCTGGTGGCCATGATCATGAGGGAGAATGTTCAGGAACGGACACCTGGCTAATAGACTTTTCCAAAATGAATACAGTAGAAACATCGTTGAATGGAAGAGTTCTTGATACTGATGAAGAAATAGAACATGAAAGTGAAGGATTGAGGGTGGCAATTGGTCCTGGTGCACGCTTTGAAGTAATAAAGCCAGAATTAGATAAACATCATCTTGGAATTCCCCATGGAACCTGTCAAACTGTTGGGATTGCAGGATACACCATGGGAGGTGGATGGGGACCTTGGACAAGAAAATATGGAATGGGATGTGAATATCTTGTTGGAGCAACGATAATTCTTGGAGATGGAAGTTGCTTGGAATTGAGTGAGAATGACACTGATATTAATAAACGTAAACTATTGTGGGCTCTAAGAGGCGGTGGTGGTTTGAGTTATGGTATCGTTACTCAGTTTGTTTTTAGACCATTTGTGCTGCCAAAAATAGCCTTTAATTTTACTATCAATTCCGAAAAACTATTTCCAGAGGCAACAACTTTAGAAGTTTTAAAGCTCTGGGAAAATGCGATCCAACCTGGTAATAACCCTAATTTGATAGGAACCAATTTAAAAATTTTCGCAAAGAATATTGGTGAAAATGAAGAAAGATGTCACAATGCCAAGCTAGGATGCATCATGAATGGTTATTTTGGTGGTGAACTGGAAGAACTCAGAGATATGATTCTTGAATGGTTATTCACTTTAAATAAGAATGATAAAACGGATAAAAAAACTGTTTGGGAATGGCTAATAGACCCTGATAATAAAATAATAAACTTATTTTCACATATTATTCCAAAAGGAAGTGAATTGATAAAAGGAGTCCAACATATAGATTGGCCTTATCATGATTGGGATAGAGCAACACTAAATGAAGATGGTGAACTTGAAATACATTTGGATCCAGACTGTCCTGCATCACACAAAATTACTTCTCGTTTAGCTAATCCAGAATGGGATGATTCTAGTCGTAAGGCATTAATTTGTTCGCTACAATCGCCACTATTACCTACAAAGGAGCAAGGGAATAATAATTCGAATATAAAACTTGGAATAGATACCTTTATTACATTGGGTGCTATTACTGGAGAGTATTATTCTAACTATTATGATGATGGAATTCTAGGAAGTGCATTTCCGTATAAAAAACAGCGTTTTACAATTCAATATCAAGCTTGGTGGAATCAACCAGAAAGAAATGAAGAAAATGGAATTTGCAATGAAATTTCCATAGATAATTGTCAGGTAATCCAAAACAGAGTGTTTTCAAACCGCACTGAAGATTGGATGGCAACTTGTCGTGATTACAAGATACCACATACAGGAGGAGCATTTATTAGTTTTAAGGATGCTTCTATACCAACGGAACGATATTTTTCAGACAATTATGAAAAGTTAATCGATGTAAAACTTAATTGCAGTAAGGATTCAAATTTATTATTAAGAACACGAAAAACGATTCTTTAAAACAAATGAAGAGTTTAAATTAATGGCATAAAACAAGTATAAATACGCTATAAGGTGTACTTATAATTGTTCATTTTTACAGGGATATAATATAATCAATCATGAAAACAAACGAAATAAGTTATGTAGCTATATATCCGCCTGTTGGAATAGCGCGTATAGGAAATTCCCCAGAACATTTTTTAGCTTCCGACTTACCTGGTGTATCTGAAATACCAGAAGGAGGTTATAAAGACTATAGAGGACGAATTAAAAAAGAAGTTGCTCGTTTTAGAGTTTATGGATTCAATGGAAATGGAGACGTAATCAAGGAGTTAACCGCTGATGAAGCAACCATTGAATGGAGGGCTGAAGTAGCCAATTTAAAACCAGCTTGGTATGAATTCAATAATGCATTGGATTTAGGTAAGAAATACGGGATACCGTCAATTCGCAGAAATAGTAATGTAGTAGGTGGTTATAGAGATCGATTGGCCATTAAGCCAAGTCCTAGAACCATATCAGGTAAAAATACGAATGAGCCCGACATAATTACATTAACCAAACTTGGTAAAGATTGCCAACCAATAAAAAAATACATTTTCAATACTAATTACAGTTTTGATGATGGTAAATTTTATGGCAAAAATGTTGATTTAGGGCGTCTGCAAACAGATTCAGAAGGAAGGTTACTATTTTTTGCGGGTGATGGAGGTGCTGAGTCAACCGATAATATGCCAATCACTACGTTTGCCAATAACAATGGATGGCATGACGATACTTGCGATGGTGTTATTAGAGCGAAAGTTACCATTAATGGAAAGGAATTTGAAGCCAAGCCAGCAATGGTAGCCGTTACTCCTCCAAATTTTGGGCAAGGATTATATGGTGTAGTTACCATGAATGATGTTGTTCAGAATTTGTTTATTAAGAAAATGAACTATCCAAACCCTTCAGCTAATGGCGTAGATTTTTGGCGAGATATTTATCCTATATTTGAACGTATGACCAATACCCAATGGGTAAATGAAGGTTTCTATATGCTATTTGGAAAAAATTCACCTTCTGATTTTACCGATCCAAAAATCATTGATATCTTAAAAGATAATAAATCGGAGCAATCTAGATTAGCAAGAAAAAGAGTTTTTGAATGGTTTAGAAAACCTGGGTCAGATGAAGATACACCAGAAAAAGTACCACCTTTTTATGGTGATGGTTTTGGCGATTATAAGGATATTTCCTTAGATAATTTGCCCATTACGGTAACACAGTATGAACGGTTAAGTTTATGGTCACAGGGGAAATTTGTTACTGGAGAACGGGTGGAAAAAACACCATTTAATAAACTTTCACCATCGGAACAGATAAATGCATTAAATCAAGCACCACTTGAGGATTGTTTAGGAGGACCATTTCACCCAGGAATAGAACTAACATGGACCATGCGTGTTGAACAAATGTGGAAAGAACCATATCGTCTGAATATACTTCCTGAAGGTGAAGCCATTAAATTGGATTTTGGAGACCTACTTACTCACGAAATCGCAATGGCTTCTGATGGGCCATGCGCTACAAATGGGCCCGGATCCTTAACAAGGTGGATGGGTGTTCCTTGGCAAACAGACGAGGCCAGTTGTTTATCAGGTTATACGGTTTCTACATACTTACCGTTACCATCCTTTTGGGCGGCACGAGTTCCTAATCAGGTATTAAGTGAAGATGGGTATTTAAGAATGCAAGCGGGCAATGTAAATACTGCTCAACGTTTAAAGCACCTTGATTACAGACAAGATTGGTTGCGTGATATCGAAGATGACCATTTAAAAAGACTAGAGAATATGGTTGAAGAATGGAATCATTTAGGAATTATTACTAAACAAGAAAAAACTATTTCAAATAATGCAGATGGATATCTTCCTGAAGTTTCATGGGTTGAAATGGGACGAAATTTTTCTGAAGATGATGTTGATCCAACTTTTGCACAAGTACTCTATGCGGAAGATCAGGACATTTCCGATGAACCTAAACATTTATTTGATACTTTAAAACATGCTGCTAAGAAAGTAGCAGAAATTAGAAAAGAGGCTCCAAAAAGTACTAGGAAAAGAAAGACTATGAAACGTGGTGAACGATAAACAAGAGTTTCAAGTTATCATAATTGGTGGCGGTCCCTCGGGGATTGCCACTTCTTTAACCTTAACTGCCAGAGATGTTTCAAATTGTATAATTGAAGCAGAACTTGAACCTAAAACAAAATTGGGTGAAGCGATTCCTCCAAATGCAAAAGCGCTATTAAAAAAAATGGGGATTAGGCATTTACTGGAGCATCCAAGACATCTAATTTACTATGGAAATAAAAGTTGCTGGGGAAGTGATTTACTAGAACAAAAGGAATTTCTCAAAGATATTTATGGCCACGGTTATTTGTTAGATCGCTTATATTTTGAAAAACAATTACGTCAACATTTGAAAAAAAATTCCGGTATTTTGTTGGAAGGATATAAACTAAAAAAGGTACTGAATACAAAATGTGGTATTGAAGCAAGTATCGAAAACGGAAAAAAAAATGCTACACTAAAAGGAGCATATATTGTTGATGCTACTGGACGTAAAGCTTCTGTTTGTCAGCAATTAGGAATAACTAAGAAAAACTTAGACTCCCAATTTTCGATTAGTTTTAAAGCCAAATTATTAAAACCAATTGAACATCAAATTAATGTAGAAGCTACTGAAAATGGATGGTGGTATGTCGCTCCGCAGCATAATAATGAATTAACAATTATGTTTTTTACTTTACATGAAATTCTTCCAGAGAAGAAATTATTGGCTTCATTTATAAGAAAAGAACTAGAAATGAGCCTTCATATTTCAAAACTTACTAAAATAGCAAATTTTGATTTTGATACATTAAAAGTAATGCCCAGTGGAACAAGCCGTTTGGATATTCCTTATGGTACAAATTGGATAGCAGTAGGGGATGCCGCATTTTCATATGACCCAATTTCATCGTATGGAATTACATCTGCATTGGCTTCAGGGTTTTATGCAGGACATGCATTGGCAAGTAAACTATCAAGGGAAGAAGATGCCATGACAACTTACCGCTATATAGTTGAAAATGCATTTCAAGCCTACATGGAAAAATTATGTAGCCATTATGCTTTAGAAAATAGGTGGGAAAACAGTACGTATTGGAGAAATAGACTTTAAAATTCGTAATCCTAAAATTAATTCAATATGATTTTTACAAATGTATTTCTTGGTGATGACATACGATGATATATTTTTTTAGAAATATTATAACTATGTTCGTACTCTAAACTCAATATAAATAAAAAACTAACTATGATGAAGAAAAATTACTATTTATTAGCTATCATGCTATTTGGTTACACCACTACTAATGCACAAGTAGGAACAAATTTTGATGAACCATATGGTGCTACATCTGATTATATCGACCCAGATTACTTAACGGAACATCAACTTCAAAATAATCCAGGACAAGGTACTGTAGAACATATTAATACTGGAAATGAGCTTGGGTTTGTTTCAGTTTTTACTCCAAGTAGATCTGGATCGGCAGGAAGTTCAGGACTAAGTGATGGAGATACAGTTGGAGTTTATAATGCTTCTATGATTGTATCTTCCACCGATGTGGCATCTTGGTCTACTGGAAATGCTTATGTTATTGAAGATACTGATGGTATGTTAACAATAACTTTTGATACCGTAAATTTATCTGGAACAACAAATCCTAGGTTTCAAATGGTTTTATGGGTAGACAGTACTAGTTATGAGTTTAATGACAATGCTAATGATCGAATTTATTTTCGTTTAGAGGTTGATAATGGCGCTTCTACAATTAACATCCTAGATAGTGATGGTGGTGGATCTGGAGGTAGTGGAGCTAGTGGAAACGATATGGACTTACTAACTTATAATAGTATCAATTGTGAATACACAATTACTAATATAGATGTAGATTTAACTTCATATGTAGGTAGTACTGTTCAATTAATAATTGAAGCAGATTTTAATACATCTTTTGAGAAAATAATTATTGACAGTATTCAATTTACTGAAGGAAGTGATACTGTGCTCGGTGTTTCAGAAAATAAAATTTTAGAGAAGCAGTTACAAGTGTATCCAAACCCTAATAACGGTAGCTTTACTTTAAACTATAATGGTAACAAGGCTTTAGAGCAATTATCGGTATTTGATATTACGGGTAAATTAATTAAAAGTCAAACACTTAAAGGATTTGATAAAAATCAATCCTTTGATTTCACAAACCTTGCTAAAGGAATGTATTTTTTAAAAATACAAACAGCAAATAGCACGGTTTCTAAAAGAATTAGTATTAAATAAAAGTTTAATAATAAGAAACATAAGCCAGAAAACCTTCCTATTAAAATTAGTATTTAGTACTAATTTTAATAGGAAGGTTTTTTGGTTAATATTACCCCGGTAGATGCTATTTTTTATACAACTATATACCACCAAATTTTGATGCAATTAATAGCATTACTTATTGGGTAGCATCTTATTTTAATACTCCCAACTATATAAACCCACCTGAAGAGGCTTCGTATTTTAAATTGGTTTTGGTTTTTACTGTTTTGAGTGATTACCTTATTCAACCCCCATAAAGAAATACAAAGCTGTTAATGAAACAAATCATATTTCAAAATGCATTCCTTCTTTTAATAATCGCGAATAGGTTGTTTTATTAAATTGAAACAAATTACCCGGTCTACCAGCTCCAGTAGATTTAGCTTTTTCATCCAGTTCCTCTAAAATACCCAAGCTCATTACTTTCTTTTTAAAATTACGCCTATCTATAGCTCTGTCCAATAGGGCAGCGTAGAGGTGTTCTAAATCAGAAAAAGGAAACTTTTGTTCAAGTAGTTCAAAACCGATAGGTTGGTAGGTGATTTTTGCTCTTAAACGCTCAATGGCTATTTTTAAAATCTCTTGATGGTCAAAAGCAAGTTTAGGAAGTTCTTTTATGTTAAACCATTGTGCTTCTTCAGCATCAGTTGCCGCGTTTAATTTTTCAAACTGGCTTGATTTCACCAAACCAAAATAAGCAACAGAAATTATTCTTCTTCTAGGATCTCGATCAGGTTTTCCGAAGGTATATAATTGTTCTAAATAATTGATTTTAACCCCAGTTTCTTCCTGTAATTCTCTTTCTACAGCGTTTTCCAAGGATTCATTATCTAATACAAACCCTCCAGGAATAGCCCATTCTCCTTTAAACGGATCATACTTTCGTTTGATCAATAATAATCTAACTCCGTCCTCTTTGTTGTATCCAAATACGATGGCATCAACAGCTATTTCTATATTTTGCGTCCTTTTCACGCAATAAAGATACAATTCTCAGTTTATATTTTAAACCCATAAGCTTTCAATTTTACTTATTTAATCATAATTGTCTATATAACAGCTTTTTAAAATAATAAGTGTTTTTTTTACGCAAATTATTTGGTATCATCGAATTAAAACAATTATATTTGTGTCATCATTACGCAAATAAAGAAATTATGAAATATTTAAATTTAGATAGTCAATTTGAACCTTTTGAACAGTCAATAGCTTTTACAGCGTTTGTATTTAATGGAGGAGAGCCCCATATAAAAATAGAAAGTGATTTAACTGCTATTGAAGAAATAACGATAACCACGAGAATAAAAAGTTTTAATGACATTGGGTTGTTATTACTAGCAGTAGATGCCTTAAGAAGAATGCAAGTGAAGACTATCAATTTGTTTTTACCATACTTTCCAGGAGCACGTCAGGATAGAGTTATGGTTGAAGGAGAATCATTGACTGTAAAAGTGTATGCTAATTTGATAAACGAATTAAAATTAAATAGCGTTACGGTATTTGATCCGCATAGTGAAGTAACACCTGCCTTACTTGAAAATGTAGAAGTTATAGCTAATAATTCATTTGTTAAACATGCTACTAAAGGTTTGAAGAATTTTTGTTTGGTTGCTCCAGATGGTGGAGCATTAAAGAAAATTTATAAAACAGCACAATATCTTGGAGGAGTACCTGTAGTAGAATGTGGAAAGACTAGAGATGTAAGTACAGGTAAACTAAGCGGTTTCAAAGTATATGACGATAATTTAAATGGAAAAACGTGTGTAGTAACCGATGATATTTGTGATGGTGGAGGAACTTTTTTAGGCTTAGCAACAGCATTAAAAGAACGTAATGCTGGTAAATTAATATTAGTGGTTTCACACGGGATATTTAGTAAAGGAAGTGGTGAACTTGCAAAGGTATATGATGCTATAATTTGTACGGATTCTTTTAGTACTTTAGATGATAATGCTATTAAACAGATTGCTTTAAAAAATGTATTAGAATGAAGAATTTAACAAAAACACAACGACTAGAATTTGCTAGTAAATCATTAACTGGAATTGCTATTGGTGATTCTTTTGGTGATAGCTTTTTTCAAGAAAGAGATTTAGTTGAATTAGCCATTTCAAAACAAGAGATTTTAGAAACGCAATGGAGGTTTACAGACGATACTATCATGGCTATTCCTATTTTTAAATCACTTAAAAACTTTAATGAAGTTAATCAAGATTATATAACAAATGAATTTGCGATAAATTATGAAAACGATCCACACAGAGGTTATGGTCCTTCAATGCATAGGAAGTTAAAAGATTTTAAAGAGAATAAAGATTGGTTGTCAATTTCAAAATCAAGTTTTAATGGTCAAGGTTCTATGGGTAATGGTGGTCCGATGCGAGTATCTTTAATAGGAGCATACTTTTATGATGATTACATAAAAGTTGCAGAACAAGCTAAATATTCATGCGAGATAACACATTATAATAATGAAGCGATAGCAGGATCAATATCAGTTGCAATAGCTACTGCTATTTGTACTAGGATTCAATTAGGAGAAAATATTTCCAAAGAAGAATGGTTAGATACCATAATTGAATATACTCCTGAAAGTGATTTAAAATATAAATTAATAAAAATTAAACATTTACCAGAATCGTATCATATAAGAACTATTGTATCTGCTTTGGGTAATGGTACAAAAATGACAGCTCAGGATACAGTTCCATTTGCGATATGGAATGTATATCATTTTATGAGCAATTTTAAAGATTGCTTATGGAGTACTGTATCTGGTTTAGGAGATAGGGATACAACTTGTGCTATAGCAGGAGGTATAGCTATAATGTTTTCTGAATCAAGACACATCCCTAAAATTTGGTGTAATTCAGTTGAAAAATGGGAAGAAAGTATATTTATTAAAGAAAATTAAAATGAAATATTCAATACCATATTTAAATAAATTAATAGCAGAAGAGAAGCGACTGAAGTACCTTTTCTTTTGGGGACATCAGCCCAATAAAAATGAAGCTATTGGAGCCAGTTGTTTTAGTCAGTGGTGGGAAAGTTCTTTTCAAGTCAATGGAAAAATATATCCAACGGCTGAACATTGGATGATGATAAAGAAAGCTGAGTTATTTGACAATCATGATATCGCTACACAAATATTAAGGTGTGAATCACCAGCTAAAGTAAAAGCATTAGGAAGAAAAGTAACTGGTTTTATTCCAGAAGTATGGGACGCTCATAAGTATGAAATAGTAAAACAAGGAACAAGTCATAAGTTTGAACAAAACGATAATTTGAAATCCTTTTTACTAAGTACAAACGACAGAATATTGGTTGAAGCTAGTCCAGTTGACCCTGTATGGGGGATTGGTTTAGCAAAAGATCATAAAGATGCTGAACATCCTGAGAATTGGCGTGGGGATAATTTATTGGGCTTCGCTTTAATGGAAGTCAGGGATGAGCTTCAACAGGAATAGTTAACAATGTACTAGTCATGAACATTAAAATACTAAAAGGAGATATAACCAAAATAGCAATTGATGCTATTGTTAATGCAGCAAACACCTCATTATTAGGCGGCGGTGGAGTTGATGGTGCTATACACCGGAATGGTGGCCCTGAAATTTTAGCTGATTGCATCAAGATTCGTGATAAACAAGGTGGTTGTAAAACAGGTGAGGTTGTGATTACTAGTGCTGGAAAATTACCATGTAAAAAAGTGATTCATACTGTTGGTCCTGTATACAATCAAGGAGGAGCCGATAAAGTAGACTTATTGAGAAATTGTTATTTGAACTCGATTAAATTATTGTTGAATGAAAATTTGACAAGCATAGCATTTCCCAATATTAGTACTGGTATTTACAAGTTTCCAAAGGAATTGGCTGCTAAAACAGCCATAAATACAATCCTTGGATTACAACATAATGAAAATTTAAAAGTGGTCGTTTTTGTCTGCTATGATGATGAAAACTACCGTATTTATAACAAATTAATAAAAGAGTTGGAAGACTCAAATTGAATAAAAATAATGAAACTAGAATTAATGCCATATGTAGAACAATTAAATGAATGGCCAAATGAAGGCCATCATATTATGGCACAATACAATGATGATAAAATTGTTGTTTATCAATCCTATAGACCAGAAATAGGAAACTATGCAGCAAAAAACCAATATTTTGGTGGTGCTTTTAGTTTAAACAGAATGACATGGATAAAACCTAACTTTTTATGGATGATGTATCGTAATGGTTGGGGAACAAAAGTTGGACAAGAAGTTGTTTTAGCAATACATTTAAAACGAGAAGCTTTTGAGCGATATGTTGCAAATGCAGTTCATTCAACATATAAATCTGAGATATATGAGTCAAAAGAGGAATGGAAAACATTGGTAAAGGAATCGGATATTCGTTTACAATGGGACCCAGATCATGATCCGTATGGAGCAAAATTGGAACGTAGAGCTATTCAAATAGGAATACGTGGAGAACAAATAGTACACTATTCAAAAGATGATATTATTGAAATAGAAGATATTACAGAATATGTTAGATCACAAGGAAAACTTGTTACGCTAAACCAATTAGATAAGCTAATGCTCCCTAAAGAAAAACCATTATTATTTACTAGTAATGAATTGAATAAAAAATTAAATATAAAAACATGAGTAACATAAATATAAAACGAGTAAGCAAACTCATGAGTCTTATTTTAAGACACAAACCAGAGCATATACAAGCTACATTGGATGAAAATGGATGGTTGTTAATTGATGAATTAATCAATGGGATTAATAAAAAAGGGGTTCATTTGGATAGAAAATTACTTGAAGTAGTAGTTCAACAGAACGATAAGAAACGTTTTATAATCAGTGATGATGGATTAAAAATACGAGCCAACCAAGGACATTCAGTGCATATTGATCTAGAATTAAAGGCAGTGCAACCGCCAGTATTTTTATTTCATGGTACAGTACCTAAGTTTTTGGATGCAATCCTAGACAAAGGCTTATTAAAAATGAGCAGACAACATGTGCACTTAAGTACAAATAGAGATACAGCAATTAATGTTGGTTCTAGAAGAGGTAAACCAGTTATTTTAACTGTAAGGTCAAGAGAAATGCATGAAAATGGTTGTTCATTTTTCCTTTCTGAAAACGGAGTATGGCTAACCGAAGGGGTGCCACCAGAATATATAGAATTTAAATAAAATGAGAAACATAAAAAACAATAGAAGTCAACGAAAGAACATCGCTGAAAACACATTAGAGATACTCACTAAAGGTACATACACAACGGCAGCAGGAGTAACTATAGATATTAATACAATACAAAAAACTGCTATTAATAGCACTAAACTATATACTCCTAGCGCAACGGATAAACTTATTGAAAATAGAAAAGCGAATACTCAAAATTCACCTACACTATTTGAAGTAGAAAGAAATACGACTCTTAATAGCGTTAGAAGATTAATTAATGAAGGTGAAGATAATGTCGTGTATTTGAATTTTGCTTCTGCAAAGAATCCGGGAGGAGGCTTTTTAGGAGGTAGCCAAGCACAGGAAGAAAGTATTGCTAGGTCCACAGGATTGCACCCTTGTTTAGAAAAAGAAATGGAATATTATGATATAAATAGAAATACAAAATCTTGTTTTTATACTGATTATATGATTTATAGTCCTAATGTTCCAATTATCAAAGATGAGGAGGGAGAACTTTTATCAATAGTTCCATTAGCAAGTATTATAACGGCACCGGCAGTAAACACTGGAGCTGTATTAAAACAAGAACCCCAACGAGTTAATGAGATTGAATTAGTAATGAAAAGACGCATTGAAAAAGTGTTGTTCATAGCATTAGAAAATAATCATGATACCATCGTTTTAGGAGCTTGGGGTTGTGGTGTATTTAAAAATAAACCTAGTGACGTTGCTAAATATTTTAAGGAAGTTATAAACGCTCAATTTAAGGATGAGTTTAAAAAGATAGTTTTTGCAATTTATGCAAAAGAGGATCGTTTTATAAGCCCATTTAAAGAGAATTTTATGAATTAATGGTAATAAGCTAAAACGTTACGCTATGAAAAAAATAACCCTAACAGAGGACATTTATCTTATTGAAAACTTTCTTTCAGATAAAGAATGTGATGAATTAATTAGTTTCAGTGAAAACGAAGGCTATGAAGAAGCTAAGGTGAATATTGATGGTGAACAAAAATTAGTTACCATGATCAGAAATAACCAACGCGTATTACACTTTAATGATACTTGGGCTCGTTTGTATTGGGACAAACTCAATTCATTTTCTCAAAAACCAATTGGGAACAGCTCAGCTATAGGTTTAAATGAGTTGTTTAGATTTTATAGATATACACCTCAGCAACGTTTTAAAAAACATAGAGATGGCAGTCATGTAAAAAATAAAGAGGAGCGTAGCAAAGAAACATTCATGGTGTATTTAAACGATGACTTTGAAGGAGGAAAAACCTTGTTTTTTGATAATATAATAAACCCCAAAAAAGGAACAGCTTTGGTATTTAGGCATGAATTAAAACATGAAGGTCAAAAAGTATTGTCAGGAACTAAGTATGTTTTAAGAAGTGATATTATGCATCGAGTAACAACAAATTAATATGAAAAACATAGCAAAAGATATGCTGCTTGGTGTTGCTATTGGTGACGCTTTAGGAGTACCTTATGAGTTTTTAGATAGAGCAGAAATGGAAACTTATCCAGCAAAAGATATGGTAGGGTATGGTACTCATAAACAACCACCAGGCACTTGGTCTGATGACAGTTCGTTGACTTTTTGTTTAGCGGAAGCCATGGTAGCCGGTTATACTTTGAAATCGGCAGCTATAAATTTTATTAAATGGAAAAATCAGGCCTATTGGACGGCTAGAAATCATGTGTTTGATATTGGTATAACTACAGCTAGATCAATTACTAGGCTAGAGGATATTGTTTTAAGTAATGACTTAGAAGATTTTAAATTGTTAAAATATGAAGGGGAGGAGTATGATAATGGGAATGGTTCGCTGATGAGGATTTTACCTTTATTATTTGAAATTAGAGGTAAGAAGATTAAAGATCAGTTTGATATTATTTGGGACAACTCTGCGTTAACGCACAGACATATTAGAGCAGGAATCAGTTGTATGATATACTTGAAATTAATAGAAAACTTAATTGATGGCTACAACAAACAAATTGCTTACCAAAAACTAGAAATGATATTCAAGGCTTATGGGAAATAATCAATTTATCAGATATCGAAAGAGTACATTTTGAGCGTGTAATACAGTCAGATTTAAATGATGTAGATAAAAGCGATATAAATTCTGGTGGATATGTAATTGAATCATTAGAAGCCAGCATTTGGAGTTTTCTAAAAACAGATACTTTTGAACAAGCAGTATTCACAGCCATAAATTTTGGACATGATACCGACACTACTGGAGCAATTACGGGAGGAATAGCCGGAGTTTATTATAAAAACACTAATTTTCCTAAATATTGGATGGTCTCTTTAGCAAGAATGGAAGATATACTAGATCTAGCAGATCGATTAGATAGTAAATACAGTGTTTTAACAAACGAGTTAATCAAAGAATTATAAATTAAATGAGAACTTTAGTCATTGGAGATATACATGGTGGTTTAAAAGGATTGCAACAGGTTTTCGAAAATGTTGCTCTTCAAAAAGAGGATCATCTTATCTTTTTAGGAGATTTGGTAGACGGTTGGAGTGAATCTGCACAAGTAATCCAGTATTTAATTGAATTGGAAACCCTCTATAACTGCGATTTTATTTACGGTAATCATGACGCTTGGTGTCATGATTGGCTCCTAACTGGAGAAATTAATCACATTTGGTATCAACATGGAGGCCAATCTACTATTGAAAGTTATAAGGAGTTATCGTCTAGTGAGAAGGAAGTTCATTTAGCTTTTTTTAATCGGATGAAAAAATATCTCATTGATGATCAGAATCGTTTGTTCATACATGCTGGCTATTCTTCTATGCATGGGCCAGAAAAAGAACATTATAAAACTAATTTTGGATGGGATAGAACCTTGTGGGAAACAGCGCTGGCTGTACACTGCAAAGTATTGAAAGATGAAAGAAGTTTTCCGAAGCGTCTGAAGTTATTTAAAGAAATTTATATTGGCCACACGCCAACATTAGAGTGGGGTATAAGTCACCCTTGGAATCGTGTAAACATTTGGAACATGGATACAGGTGCCGCATTTAAAGGGAAGTTATCGATGCTTGATATTGATACAAAACAGTATTGGCAAAGTGATTCGCTAGTAACTTTATATCCTAATGAAAAAGGAAGAAACTAAATTGTTTTTTCCTTTTTTTATACTTCAAATTTGTCCATTAAATAAATTAAAAATAATTTGCGTCAAACCTACGCATATTGAAATAAATACTTATATTTGTGTTATTAATACGCAAATAAAGAACATGTTATATACTTCTGACAATAAGTTACCACTGCAAGAACAAGGGAACCAATCCATTTTTTTGGCTGGAAGTATGGATACCAATATAAATGGTAATTGGAGGCAAGATGTCATAAATCGATTAGATGATGATTATAATTTTTTTGACCCTACGAACAATAATCATAGTACATTGCATAATTATCAAATGAGGGCACATATTAAATGGGAACTAGATGCACTGAAAATGGCTGATAAAATAATTCTTAATTTTATTCCAAATGCACAATCACCAATATCATTGGTAGAATTAGGACTACATGTGGCCACCAGTAAATTAATCGTAATTTGCCCAAAAGAGTTTTATAAATATCGTTATGTCAACGTTTTATGTAAAGAATATGATACTCCTTTCTTTCATAGCATAAATGAAGCATTAGATACTCTAAATACTAAATTAATACTATCATAAATTTTTAAACTATAAAATCATGAACGGACTACTTTTAACAGACGGTTACAAAACAGGACATCATCAACAATATCCAAAAGGAACAGAACAAGTATATTCAAATTGGACACCAAGAAGTAATAAATATGCACCAGAAGGTTGTGATAAAGTAGTATCATTTGGGCAACAGTTTGTTATGAAGTGGTTGCATGATTATTTCGAAAATAATTTCTTTTCTAAGCCAAAAGAACAAGTCTGTAATGAAATAAAGGAAGAACTATCAATGTACTTAGGTTCTGATTATGATGTTGCTCATTATGAGCAATTACATGATTTACAATATTTACCTATTCGAGTAAAATCATTACAAGAAGGGGTAGAAGTGCCAATTAGAGTACCTATGGTAACTGTGGTGAATACAAATAAAGACTTTTATTGGGTAACCAATTTCTTAGAAACTATTTTATCTGCAATGTTATGGCAACCAATGACCTCAGCAACTATTGCTATTAACTATAAGAGAATCTTCAAGAAATGGGCTTTAACAACAGATGAAGAAAATCTAAGTTTTATCGATTTTCAAGGACATGATTTTTCAATGAGAGGTATGGGTGGTTTACAAAGTTCACAAGCTTCTGGAATGGGTCACGCTACTGTTTTTATGGGTTCTGATACTTTACCGGTAATTAGTGGCTTACGTAAATACTATAATGCTGAAGGATTTGTAGTTGGTTCTGTAAATGCTACTGAACATTCTGTAATGTGCGCAGGAACTAAAGATGATGAAATAGGAACATTCAAACATTTAATGGATACTTATCCTACTGGAATATTATCGGTAGTCAGTGATACCTGGGATCTTTGGAAAGTACTTACAGATTATTTACCAAAATTAAAAGATGATGTATTGGCAAGGGATGGAAAACTGGTTATACGTCCTGATAGTGGCAACCCAGTTGATATAATTTGTGGAGAAGCTAGAGAATTAGGAGGAAACAGCCCGATTGAAAAAGGAGTAATAGAAATGCTGTGGGAGGTATTTGGTGGAATTGTTAATAAACAAGGCTACAAAGTATTGGATGCACACATAGGCGCTATTTATGGGGATAGTATTACAACTGAAAGAGCTGAACAAATATGCCAACGTTTACATGATAAAGGATTTGCAACAACCAATGTGGTTTTAGGAATAGGATCTTTTACCTATCAATTTAACACTAGAGACACCTTTGGCTTTGCAATGAAAGCAACTTCAGTAGTAGTGAATGGCGAAAGAAGAGAAATCTTTAAAGACCCTATTACCGATGATGGAATTAAAAAATCAGCTAAAGGTCTTGTAAAAGTTGAGCTGATAGCAGATGAATATGTTTTAATTGATCAAATAACGGAGGTAGAGGAAAAAGAAGGCGAGTTAAAAGTGATTTACGAAGAAGGGAAATTCATAAATCAAATTAATTTACAAGAAATAAGAGATAGAATTAACGATAATCTTTAATATATACTCATGATCAAAGATTTACTTATTGGTACAGCTATTGGTGATGCTTTTGGGGCTGGTGTTGAATTTCAAGATAGAGACTGGATAAAAAAAAATGTAGATTTTTCTCGGTTTGTAAATGCTAGAGATCAGATAAAAGTACCGCAGGAAAAAAAGGACGTGTTTACCAAAAATTATAACCAATGGGATTATACTGATGACACAGAAATGACTATCGGATTAATAAATGCTTTGGTTTCTAAAGAAAAGTTTTCAGAAGATTTATTAGTACGAAAATGGAAAGAAGAATATGATTTCGGTATCGCTAGTAAAGGGTATGGAAGAAATGGACATGGTTCCATAAGTTGGTATTATTCAGGAGAAAAAACAATAGAAGAAGTTAGGAGTTTTCAGCGTGATAGGCCAAACCCGGGAAATGCGCCGGCAATGAGATCTGTTCCTTTAGGTTTATTAAATGACGATTTAATAAATAAATATGCCTTAATAAATGCAAATGCAACTCATCCGAATAGTAATGCTATCATATCAAGTCAATGCATTGCAAGAGCTTCGGAATATATACTCTTAAAAAAGGGAGCTCCTGGGGATATTATTGAGTATTGTTTTAAAAAAGTGCTTTTAAATGATGAATATAAAAGGTATTTAACAAAAGTTGATACTATAGGATTGTATGAAACATTAAGCCCTGAAGAACTAACAGTTTTATGTGGAAATCAACCTATTCAAGCCCCTTATTTTTTACCAGGGATAAAAGGAGTCCCTTCAGATTCGAAATTTACTACAGGAGCAGTTTTATACGTCCTTAAAAATTCGAAAAATGCTTTTGAAGCTTTAAAAAAGTCTATCCTTTTAGGAGGCGATGTTGATTCTATTGCTTCCATTACAACCGGAATAATGGCTGGTCGATTTGGATTAAAAGAAATTCCAACGTTTATGATAAAAAATGTTGAAAACGTACCCTATCTGGAACAAGTAGCAAATAGATTTAAAGAAATAAGAGATAGCATTAATAACGACCTTTAAAAAAGTATGTATTTGTGCACAATATAAAATAGTTTAATAATGGTTTCTGTATTGGAACTTTAAAATTTTAAGTTATGCTTGGAGTTAATTATATTAAATTCGATTCAATGAATTATTTAATTCATTATAAAAACGGTAAAATTAAGAAAGAGGGAAGAGGCTTGTCATTCTTTTATTTTTCTCCGAATTCATCAATTGTATCTATCCCAGTACAGAGTAATGATTTTCAGTTTGTATTTAATGAAACTACCAAAGATTATCAGGAAGTTACCTTACAAGGACAAATTACGTACAAAATTGAAAACCCAAAGCAATTGGCAGAAACCTTGGATTTTACCGTCAACAAAAATGGGAAGTATGTAAAGAATGATTATGAGAAAATCCAACAACGAATCATCAATGAAGCACAAACCGCAAGTGCTACAATAGTACAAAGCTTGACTATTAAAGAAGCATTGCGAAAATTAGATGCTATAGAAACTGAAGTTTTTAGTACTATTCAGCAATCCAAAGCGGTTGAAATGCTGGGATTAGCCATTCTAAGTGTAAATATTCTTGGAGTAACACCAAACCCTGAAATGGCCCGTGCCCTAGAAGCTCAAACAAGAGAATCATTACAAAAAGAAGCAGATCAAGCCATTTATGAGCGTCGAAATTTTGCTGTAGAGCAGGAGAGAATCATTAAAGAAAGTGAGTTAAATACAGAAATTGCTATTGAAGAGAAACAAAAGCAAATTGTAGAGAAGAAAATGGAAACTGATGTTGTAAAACAAACTAATAACCAACAGTTAAAAGAAATGCAAATGAGCTCTAGTATTTCTCTAGAAGAACAAAAGAAAGACTTAATAGACATTCAAGTAACCAATGAAAAGAAAGAAGCAGATGTTAGGGAGTATGTCTTAAATGCAAACTTAAAACCCTACAAAACACTAGATTGGAAAACATTAATGGCTATTAGTACTAATGGTAATAGCCCAAGTAACAATATTGCTTTAGCATTTAGAGAATTAGCTGAAAATGCGGATAAAATAGGTAACTTAAATATTTCTCCTGAGTTATTAGACACCTTGGTTAGAACTAAATAATAACCCAATAAATGGAATTTGAAAAAGCAATACTTATACGCGATAAAACAAGGCTTGAGCAATTAATCGAACGGTTTAATTCGAAAGCTCAAGCCAAATTTTATTTGGAGCGCTCAGGTGGTGATTTTGGTACTTATGAATTGGAGCATCATACTTTTTATGATTCATTGTCCAAAACTCAAGAAGTAATTTCAACCCATTTCAAGTTAAAAATTATTGATCGTTTATTTTTACCAACCTACTTATTTACCGATAAAGACTTAATAGTTGTTATCGGCCAAGATGGTTTGGTAGCAAATACTGCAAAATATGTAAAAGGATTGCCAATTATTGGTGTAAACCCTGATTCTGAACAGTATGATGGTACGTTATTAAAGCATTCACCAAATGAATTGGATACGCTAATTAAAAACATTCTAAAAGGTAATTATGACACTATGAAAGTTACTATGGCAAAAGCGAAATTGAATGATGGACAAACCCTATATGCTTTTAATGATTTTTATATAGGAGCAGCAACACATGTTTCCTCACGATACACAATAGCATTTAACGGAAAGCAGGAATACCAATCATCAAGTGGTATCATTATTTCCACAGGAGCAGGATCTACAGGTTGGTTAAGTTCTATTTTTAATATGACCAATATTATTAATAACATCCATAATAATAATAATAATAATAATAATAGCAACTGTGGAACTATATTGAATTGGCATGATGATAAATTAGTATTTGTGGTACGAGAACCATTCTTAAGCAAGCAATCAAAAGTTGGAATAGGGTATGGAATTCTTACTAAAAATAGATCACTAAGTATTGAATCTCATATGCCAACAAAAGGAGTTATTTTTAGTGATGGTATAGAAACGGATTTTATCAACTTTAATTCAGGTAGTGTTGTAGCGATAAGAATAGCAGAAGATAAGGCTAACTTAGTTAGTTAATTTGGTGCCTAAATTATATTAATTGAATGCATTGACACTCTAATTTGTAAAACCAATTCTTTGGATTGTAAAGCAACACATTTACAACTATTAATAGTAGGAGGGAACCTTAATGTGTCTGAAATTGAAAAATATTCAAAATAATACAAATCAAAACCTATTGAGGTATTTCCCTAATAGGTTTTGATAGGGTATTAATGATTGTGTCCAGAATGATCATCAACTTTAACAGCTTCTTTTAAACCCATTTCCATAGCACGGTCATATTGACAACAACCAGGCAAACCTTTATAAGATTCGTCATTACCTGCTAATTTATCTGTATCATATCCTGAGTTAGCGATTGCTTTATGAATAGCAGTTATATTAGTTTTTGAATTATCAAAAGATATCTTAATTTGTTTTTTTGATCCATCCCATTCTGCCGATGCTAATCCATCAACACCGTTTGCCGCTTTTTCAATAGTATTTTTGCACATTCCACAGTTACCTCGTACACCAAAAGTTGCGTTTGTCATTGCCACTTCTTTAGATACTGTTTGTTCCGTTTTAGTAGAATCTTTTTTTGCTTCATTTTTACAACTTACCAATCCGATAGTAGCTATGATAGCAACACTTAAAATTACTTTCTTCATTGTTTAAAAAATTAATTGTTATTACTTTATTATTTGTTTTACTTCACCACACTTTAGCATCATATCACCAAAATAGGGGTTTAATACTTGTTTTTCTTTACTTAGCCAATACGCTCCTTTATTACTATCAGCCATAGCACAATATTGTTTATAGCTCGTTTCGTTAATACCAAATGTCTGTACTGCCATTATTAGATGCTCTGATACTATTTTAAATTGTTTTCGTTGTACTGCAACATCAGAAGTGTTTGCTATAACATAACTACTCGAATGAAGCGTTTCAGCAAGTACCATCCATTGTTTATGAGCTTTGTCATCAGTTAATAACTTCATATCTATTTTCTTAAGAACAGCTAATAAGGTTTTAGCTTCACTTTCAGCCAATTTCTCGTCCGTTTTTATTAAGGCATCTTTTAACTTGATATAGTTATTATAGGCTTCCTGTAATTGTAATTTGAATGTTGTTGAAACTTCAAAGGTTTCACTAATATTTTTTTTATGATTCATCATTGATTTCTTCCCTTGCAACTGTGCAGCCGCATCTATGGTAAATACACCATTAGTTACAATTTCATCGCCCGAATTCAAGCCATTTTCAATTTCATAATTAGCCCCTAATTTATTGCCTAAACTCACTTCCCGCATTTCAAAAACAGGCTCATCAGCTTTAGATTTCACATAAACAATAGAGCGTTTTCCTGTCCACATTACAGCAGAGGTAGGAACGTTTACAAGTTTTTGGATCTTCTTTAAATTTGTTTCTACTTTTCCCTTTACAAACATTCCAGGTTTAAACACATCGTTAGTATTTTTCAAAATAGCTCTTAAGGTTACCGTACGTGTACTGCTATTTAAAATAGGATCTATAAAAGCTACTTTTGCGGGGAATCCTTTGGTAGGATATGCATTAGTAGTAATCATAATATCCTGCCCTTTTTTAAATACATTAATTTGATTTTCATATACATCAAAATTTGCCCAAACTGTATTAAGATTTGCTATTTTCAATAAGGCTTGCCCTTGTTTTATAGACTCACCTTGTTCAACTAACTTTTCTGAAACAGTACCAGAAACTGTTGCGTACACGGGAAAGCTCTCTTTAACCTTACCAGATGCATCAATTTGATTGATTTGTTTATCCGATAGTTTCCACAACTTTAACTTATTACGTACTGCTTTGTATAATTCAGGTTGTGCTTCTTTTAAAGAAGATGCCGTAATTAATTCTTGTTGAGCTGCATATAACTCAGGTGAATAAATTGTAGCTAACAATTGCCCTTTACGTATTTTTTCTCCTGTAAAACTAATATTCAATCGTTCTATTCTTCCAGAAAAATAACTCACTTGTACTGTATTGGCTTCTTCGTTTTCTGCAATTTTCCCTGAAAGAGTGATCGCACTATCATGTGTATTATTATTTCCTACAATTGACGTTTGGATATTTGCCAAAGCCATGGCATTTTTCGTCAATTTAAATTGATCTGCAGCTAATCCTTCAGCTCCAACTTCGGCAGGAATTAAATCCATACCGCAAATAGGACAATCACCCGCTTCAGTTTGCATAATTTGAGGGTGCATTGAACAAGTCCACATTTGATTAGTTTCAGCCATATCATCATGATTATGGTTTATTTCTTCACTAGATGAAGTTCCAAAAAGCAACCAACCTAGTAATAACCCAATAACCAGTATTCCGATATAAATTATATATTTTTTCATTTTGCTATATTTTAATATTTCTTAATCTTAATGCATTTGTAATAACTGAAACGGAACTAAAACTCATTGCTAAAGCGGCAATCATAGGGGAGAGCAACAAACCAAAAACCGGATATAAAACACCCGCAGCAATCGGTAATCCTAATACATTATATACAAATGCAAAAAAGAGATTTTGTTTAATATTTTTAACTAC
>Ga0105354_1000238_pt1 | contig 34174 bp, 29 predicted proteins | sample GOMGulsemesocosm_FD_83658 | JGI IMG/M metagenome (GOLD analysis project Ga0105354, IMG submission 83658) | Methane-oxidizing microbial communities from mesocosms in the Gulf of Mexico - GOM9B Gulf of Mexico | ecosystem: Environmental > Aquatic > Marine > Cold seeps | place: USA: Gulf of America...
ATATGCTCCTTCGTTAAAAACGTCTCTAATACTATCAATTACTGCGTATGTTAAGTTTCTATGTAATCTCATCTTAAAAAAATAAGTTGCAAAGGTAGTGTTTTGTTATTTGTTTAAAATGATAAATAAAACTTTTCTGATTGTAAATGAAAGGTGTTAGTTTTTTGTATCTTATTTTTTTAGAAAGTAATTAAACCTTTTTTAAAATCAATAGTCTAAGTTTAGGAAATGAAATAACATTTTAAAAAAAAAGATAAGGTATGAAAAACATCTTTAAAGTTAATATATTTTTATTATTGGTAGTAAGTGGATTATTAGCTTGTTCAAGTGATGAAAGTCCTATTTTGGCTTCACTAAATGGAGGGGGAGTCACAACAGGTATAATTGTAAATGGTGGAGATACTGACATAAGCGTATTGTCTTCTCATTTTAATACTGAAAATACTACGTTTGTAATTAATGATGACAATATTGTCATTACTACAACATCGGAACCTGATCATAAGAGTGCTTATTATCCAACTAATCATGTTTTATATGAAGTATTTACGGATGCTAGTTTTGTTCAAAACCCAAACTCTATCGTTGAGCAAGATATTACAATGACAATTCCTCGATACCCAATGATGGCAAGTTTACATTCTGCAACTGATTTAGGAAGTATAGGTATTGCTGTAAACAGTGTTTCATTGTATAATCAATATGCAGGACCAAACAATCAAGCTTTGACAAATGAAATAATTAGTTTTGATCAAGGAAATGGCCATCCACAACCACAAGGGAATTATCATTATCATATAGAGTCTACATGGTTAACTCAGCAAAATGGAAATGAAGGGTTAGTTGGGATTTTATTAGATGGTTTTCCTGTGTATGGAACACACGAAAATGGTACTTTAATAACTAACGCTGATTTAGATGTATATCATGGTCATACTTCGGCTACTGCTGATTTTCCAAATGGAATATATCATTATCATGTAACAGCTGAGGCTCCGTACATCAATGGAGACGGTTATTATGGAACACCAGGGATACTTACCAATTAAGAATAGTATTTTATAATAAGCTATAATATGAAGTTTTTCACGTTGTTTTTTATATTTTTATTGTTTATGATTTCATGTAATGATGTTTCAAGTAATAAGAATATACGAGAGACAATGCCCCCAAAGAGATCAATTATTCCAAATGTAGAAGTGTATGCATCTAACCCTGATGTTTATATAAAAAATGGAGTTTTGTATTATAAAAATGATCCGTATTCAGGAGTGTATATTGTGAAATTCGAAAATGGTAATACAAAACGGAAGAGTCAGTATTTTAAAGGGAAACGTGAGGGGTATTCTAATAAATGGTATGCTGATGGGAAAAAATTTGAACAACGGTATTATAGCAATGGATATAAAGTAGGGGAGCATATTGGATGGTGGAATAATGGTGCTAAAAAATTTATATATCATTTTAATAATTTAGGACAATATCAAGGTTCTGTTAGTGAATGGTATGATAATGGTCAGATTTTCCGAAAATTTAATTATGTAAATGGTAGAGAAAGTGGAGGGCAAAAAGCATGGAAATCTGACGGTAGAATAAGAGCCAATTATGAAGTGGTTAAAGGACAGCGCTATGGTTTAATTGGTTTAAAAAAATGTTTTACAGTAAAAAAAGGACAAGATAAAATCTCAAGAGAATGAAGTGGATAAAAATTGTTTTAGCATCGTTGTTAGTATTGATTTCTTGTAAAGAAAATAAAATAGATAAGTCAAAAGTATTACCTTTTTTTAATACTTCAGATTTTACTCCGGAATGGATATCACCATCTTCTGATAGATATGATAACATTCACACTATAGCACCTTTTAGTTTTATAAATCAAAATGGGAAAACGATAACAAATAACGATTATAAAGATAAAATATACGTAGCTGATTTCTTTTTTACTACTTGTCCAGGGATTTGTCCAAGGTTAACTAAAAACATGAATATACTACAAGAGGAGTTTAAAAGTGATGATGAGTTGATGTTGTTATCACATACGGTAATGCCATGGGTTGATACAGTAGAAAAGCTACAAGAATTTGCAAGGAATAATAAAGTAATGGAAAGTAAATGGAATATAGTTACTGGTGAAAGAGATAAAATTTATGATATAGCACGGAATTCCTATTTTGCAGATGAAGATTTTGTAAAGACACAAGATGAAAGTGCTTTTATACATACAGAGAATTTTTTGTTAATAGATAAAAAAGGCAGGGTTAGAGGTGTGTATAATGGTACTTTAGAGCTTGAAACAAAACGATTGTTAAAGCATATTGAGTTATTGAAACAGGAATAAGCTATTTTACTAATGAGGTAAAACTCCAATATTTGTCTGATGAAATTATTGAGAATGTATTTCGTAAAGGAGGACTGTTATGAATATCTCTTTTCTTAATTTTACGGTATAATAGAGATGTATGAAAAAAATATTTGCAATTTTGGTATTGTTTATCACCCTAAGTTGTGTGAAAAATAAAGAAAACAAGAAACTAGAGGTTGAACGATCAATTATTTCAAGTGTTAAAATAGAAACAATATTACAAGATTCGACATTAAATATTCGAGCCTTAGAAATAATAAATAAAGGAGTAGTGATTGCTACTTCAAACGGGCAAACATTAATAAAAAAAGTAGGTGCTAGTGAGTTTAAAAAAATGTTTGAACCTGATACTATTCATAAACCAAACTTTAGAGCATTAGCGTATAACGGGAAGTCGATTTTTACCATAAGTATTGCTAGTCCAGCATTGTTATATAAGGATGGGAAATTAGTTTATACTGAAGCGCACGAAAAAGCATTCTATGATTCAATGGAATTCTGGAATGCTAATGAAGGGATAGCAATCGGTGATCAAACGGATGGATGTATGTCTATCATTATTACTCGTGATGGAGGAGGTACTTGGAATAAATTATCTTGTGATATTTCACCAAAAGTATTTATAGGTGAAGGGGCGTTTGCGGCAAGTGATACAAATATTAAGATTGTAGGGAATCATACTTGGATTGCTACTGGAGGAATGGCAAGTAGGATTTTATATTCTCCTAATAAAGGAAAAACATGGGAAGTATATGAAACGCCAATTGTTCAAGGGCTAGAAAGTTCAGGGATGTATTCAATTGATTTTTATGATGAAAATATGGGGTTTGCCATTGGTGGTGATTATACTCAGCCAGAAGCAAATAAACAAAACAAAATAAAAACTACTGATGGAGGGAAAACATGGGATGTTGTTGCTAAAGGAAAGTCTCCAGGGTATAGAAGTTGTGTGCAATTTAGGCCAAATAGTGATGCTAAAGAATTAGTTGCTGTTGGTTTTGATGGAATAGATTATTCAAGTGATTCAGGAAATTCATGGAAGCATTTAAGTAATGAAGGATATTATACAATTCGTTTTTTAAATGATACTATAGCCTATGCTTCAGGGAAAGGGATTGTATCTAGGTTGAGTTTTGAATAGTTTGGTTACGAAATTTATGATATTGTAGGTGTTTTTGGTCGTATAAATAATCCCCTCTCTAGTTTATATAATTTAGAGAAGGGATAAGATTAGTAAAAATATTAGAAAAAATCAGCAATTTTTTCTAGTGAATTAGTGTTAAGTTTTGATTTTTTTATTACTTCAACCAATTCAATTATTTGCGTAGGATTTATGTCTTTTCCTAAAATACGTACAATTCCAAAACCTTTAGTATCATCACTTCCAAATATGACAATTTCATCTATTTCTGTTTCTGAACCTAAATATTTTATGACAGCACCTTGCTTGTCACTTCCATATTTTATTAATGTCTTGTATGAATTATCGGTTAGTATTTTTGTTACTTTAGCTCGTTCCGTTTGGTAAATAGCATCATCCTCCCTAGATATTTTATAGCCTAGAAAATTCAATTTGTCTATTGAATGGAATGCTTCTAGTTGATTGGTGTTGAGTTCAGTGATGTTAATATTTAAAATGCTGGTAGGAATATCAACAACTATAAAATTTTGATTTTCCTGATTGTCTACATAATATTTTTGAAGAGAAGGTTTATTGTTACAACTTATAAAAAGGAAGGTAATTATAAGGCTTGAAAAAATAAATTTAATTGATTTCATATGTATGTTTTTGATTGATACTGATGATGTCTTTCAACTTCATAAGAGTACTGATGAAGTTGAAAGACAAAACTATTCTATTTCTTTTTAACTTTCTTTAAATGTTCTCCTCCAGGGATATTCATTTTTTTTGTTAATTTTGAAACCTGCTTTAAATCGAAATCTCCTGTAAGTGTTAATAATACAGTTTCAATTTTTTCTCCTTCTACTTTTAAGTCGGTTCCCTTTACAAACATTAGTAGCTCACTAACTTTATTAGCGTCACTTCCTTCTTTCATAAAAAACTTTACATTGGTGTCTTTGTCTTTTATACGCATCAACTCTTGTAGATTTGATTTCTTAAGGTATTTTGACATCATATTTTGCATTTTGGTAGTTGTTACACCACTTTTACTAACAAAAACTTTTAAACTGGTAATGTTTTTGATTAAATCAATATACTCTTTAGCCTCGGGATCATCTGTGCTTACATCAATTTTACTCATTAAATTGAACATATTGGCGTTAACAATTACCGAGGTAACTCCATCTTGATCTTCTAATGAATCAAAATAACCTTGAGCTGAGGTTATTATTGGTAACATTACCATTCCTAATATTAATATAACTTTTTTCATTTCCTTTTTTTTAACTGATTGATTACTCTTGTGATTTAAATATTTGATTTGTTACGTTTTCAAATTCATTTAAATAGGCTACTTTTTCTGCACCAATATTAAAATTATTTGAAACCATTTGTAATGCTTTTTTAGTTTGATAATAGGCTAGTAAAGCTTCTTCCTCTTGAGTATTGGATTTTGTGTTGTTATAAGTGTAAAATCCAATAGCTAAAATTAAACTAGCAGCAACAGTAAGCCATTTGTAGTATTTTTTTCTAGGTTTTAATGGCACTGATTTACTTGATGTTTCATTTTTAGCTTTAGTAAAGTATTGAAATAAATGTTTGTACTGCTCTAAATGTACTGGTACATTTGGAGAAGAAAAATAACTGCGCAATTCTTTTTCTTCAGCAATAGTTGTTTTTGCCTCTAAATACTTTTCTAATATTTTTTCTATGTTATTTAATTCCATAGTTGTGCTTCTTTGTAAGTTGTTCTCTAATTGTTTTTCGAGCTCTAGATAAAGTCACTCTTATTGCAGTTTCTTTCATATTTAACACTTTTGCTATGTCAGAAAATTCGTAGCATTCAATATCTCTTAGCTGCATTATCATTCGTTGCTGAACAGGTAAGTTTTGCATTAATTTTTCTACCCATGCTAAACTATCTTGATGCTCTAATTGTTTTTGTAAAGTTGTTGTTTCATCTTTGTAGTTGTTATGTATGATTCTTAAGTTTTGTGCTTGTTTTGATTTTAGTCTATCAAAGCAGTAATTCTTTGTCATCGTCATAGCAAATGCTTCTACATTTTTATAAGAACTAATTTTTGTTTTATTTTTCCATAATTTCATTAATATTTCTTGTGTAGCATCTTCGGCTTCTTCGTTAGATACTAACAAACGCTTTGCCAAACGATATAATTTGTCTTTAAATGGGACTACTAAATTTAAAAAAGCAGTTTGATTCATTCGTTTTTTGGTTAGTTCTTATAGTTAAGACGACTTAATTTGTATTTTGTAACAGGAAAACTAAAATATAATTACGAAATAGGCTATTTTTTAATAACTTTTCCAATAGAAGGATTGTATTATACCACAGTAATATATCATCTGTGAGCTTGATTTAATAGTTATTAAATTTAATAAACATAATAAGGTACAAATGAGAAAATTTAAAGTTACTGCATACGCTATTATAACTTGTTTTTTTATAGTAAGTTGTTTTGATGACAATGACGATATTATTATTCCAGCAACAAAAGTTGAAATAGGGAATTTTGTGTGGAAAGGAATGAATAACTATTATTTGTATCAAGAAAACGTAGCAGACTTAGCAGATGATAGGTTTACATCTGAAGGTGATTTGAATAATTATATTGATGGATTTTCATCCCCTTCAGCCTTATTTGAAAGTTTAGTTTATAACAGGTCAACTACGGATAAATTTAGTTGGTTTGTAAATGATTATGAGGTTTTAGAAGCAGCTTTTGCAGGAGTATCCAAAAAGAATGGAATGTCTTTTGGTTTTTTCGTTGATCCTGATGATTTAAGTAACAAAGCTTATGGTTATGTGCGTTATGTGTTGCCAAATTCAAACGCAGCTAATAATGGAATAGTACGAGGGATGATATTCAATAGTGTAAATGGAGTTCAGATAACGTATGATCATATTACGAATGTGATAGATGAAGGAATCATTTCTAATTTACATCAGGACACATATAGTATTTCATTAGCGACATATGATGGAATTACTGTTTCGTCAACTGGAGTAGTGAAGTCATTGACAAAATCAGTATTAACAGAAAATCCTATTTTAGTTTCTAAGATCTTGGAGGTGAATAGTAAGAAAATAGGATATTTATTATATAATGCTTTTATATCAAATTATGATGATCAATTAAATAGTGCTTTTGCCACTTTTAAAAGTAATGGAGTTACCGATTTAGTACTAGATTTTAGATATAATCCCGGAGGATCAGTCCATAGTGCTATTACTTTATCAAGTTTGGTTACAGGGCAATTTTCAGGACAAGTATTTAGTACTGACCAGTGGAATACTAAGTGGCAGACTTATTTTCAGGTTAACGAACCACAAAGGCTAGTTAATACTTTTGTATCAACTACAAGAACAGGGCAAGGATTACATAGTTTAAATATGACTAAAGTATATGTAATTACTACTGGTCGCTCTGCTTCAGCGAGTGAATTGGTAATAAATGGATTAAACCCATATATTGATGTAGTACAGGTAGGAACAACTACTACTGGGAAATTTCAAGCTTCAGTAACCCTATATGATTCTCCTAATTATCGAAAAACAGGAGTTAATCTTGGTCATAAATATGCTATGCAGCCTCTAGTGTTAAAATCATTAAATAGTGTTGGCTTTACCGATTATTTAAATGGTTTTTCTCCAACTGAAACTATGGAGTTGGCTGAGGATTTTAGTGATTTAGGTGTTTTAGGTGAAGAAACGGAGCCATTACTTGCATTAACAATCTCTGATATTATTACTTCAGGGAAGGCTGTACATTCAGGAGAAAAGTTGCGAATTAACAAGATGAAAACCATTGACTTTATAAACCATCCTTTTGAAAATACGATGTTTACTGAAAAAAAAATATATCCGTAAACATTTCTAAACCTGCTTAATTTTAGTGTGTTATACTGAATTTAAACCAAAATGTAAATGAATATTTTTTAGTGTGTATCCTAACTGATGAATAGGGTGTCTGTTATATTTTAAGAAACAACGAAAAAAACAAGATATCGTCTTTATGGGGAAAGAATTTTCTTATGTAATAACCAATAGATAGTAAGGAGAAATGTAATAAGTTTCTACACTTTTTTTATTTAATTAAAAAAGCATTGTACATTTATAATGTAACTTAAACGATATTTATTTTAAAAAATAGGTTACGCTAACAATGTAAATAAAACAAAGCTTTAAGTATAATAAATTAATCTAAAAATATGAAATCTATATTACTATTCTCTATTTTTACCTTTCTTGTGAATGTTGGTTTTAGTCAAAGCTCTAAAATTAAGCCTGGTTTTTTTAAAGAAGAATATTCAGAGTTATTAAAAATTTCCACAAGGCAAGGAGATTCTTTATACAATAAGGATCTCCCAGCTCCCGAAAACTTTAAAAGAGTTTATAGGTCACCTGTCTTAGGGTTAGATAATAGGTGGGAATTATGGACTTCACAAGACTCAGTTGCTGCAATTAGTATTCGAGGGACAACATTAAAAATAGAAAGTTGGTTAGAAAATTTTTACGCTGCAATGCTTCCTGCTTCTGGTACATTACATTTTAGTAAAACAGATACTTTTGACTACCATTTGAGTGATAACAAACGTGCATCAGTACATGCTGGATGGTTAATTGGTTCAATATCATTATATAAAGACATTCTTCCACATTTAGAAACTTGTATTAATAATGGAATTAATGATTTTTATATTGTTGGACATAGTCAAGGAGGAGCAATTGCTTACCTATTAACTTCTTTACTACATGATTTAAAAAACAAAAATGACAAATATAAATCTATAGTTGTTAAAACCTATGCAAGTGCTGCTCCAAAACCAGGAAATCTTTATTATGCATATGAATATGGGGCTTTAACACAAAAAGGATGGGCTTATAATGTTGTCAATTCAGCTGACTGGGTTCCTGAAGCTCCATTTACAGTACAAACGATAGATGATTATAATGAGCTAAATCCATTTAAATATGTTACTGAAACACTTAAAAAGACTTCTTTTCCTAAAAATATTATTCTAAAGCATGTTTTTAATCAACTTAATAAACCCACTCAAAAAGCACATAAAAAGTTTAATAAATATCTAGGGGAACACATGAGTAATCAAATTCGTCATTACTTACCAGATTTTCAAACGCCTAAATTTTTAGAAAGCACTAATTACGTTAGGACAGGAAATATTGTAGTGTTGCTTGCGGATAAAGAATACTATAAAGTTTTTCCGAATAAAGAGCACGAAGTATGGCAACATCATAAATTTGAAGCTTATTTTTATCTACTTGAAAAATTATAATTAAAAATCAGATGAAAAGTTAATATGGCATAATCATAAATAAAAGAAAAAACACTAAACTAGATTCAATTAATAAAAAAAGAAGGGTTAATTAAAATAAATTCCTCCAGGAATAACCCCTACAGTAATGGATTGAGTTTCTAAATTATCAGATAAGTTAAATACTTTTAATGTTCCGTCGGTCATAGAGTTTCCGAAGTCAGTAGTGAAGATACTTTCATTATTTATTGCTATAGCGTCTACTGGAGTTGTTATGATAGCAGTAGTTGGCAACAGAGTTTCGGTTTCTAACATGGAGTAAATAGCTCCATTTACACTGTAATACAATGTTCCATTTTCATAATTCATTGCGTTAGGGTGAGCAGTTGTAGCAAAGCTAATAGGTGTTCCTGCAGTGTCATCAGAGGTGTTAATTTTAATCAGTTGCCCTCCAGTTTCTGAACCACTAGAAGCAGGCTTCCCTTCACACAATACCCAAATATTATTTGCGGTATCGAATATCATTTCATCTGGCATATCTCCAACAGATATGGTAGATGTATTAGTGGTATCAGCGGTATTGATTACAGAAATAATATTATTAGTGTTTATACCTCCTTTATGTGAAATGTATAATTTTCCGTTTATTGCTACTATTTTTTCAGGACCTTCAGGTACAGGAATAGTAGTGGCTTCTATAGTATTGTCAGAAAGGTCAATAACTGCGATAAAATCGTCAGCACTGTTGTTAGGGTCCCCCCAGTTGGTTACATATCCTTTTGTTCCAGAAGCAATAAAGTGTCTTGGATTATTTAATACAGTTTCGATGCTAGCTTCTTTAAGAAAAGAATACTTGTTAACAACAGTTATTTTATTACTTTCTGTCGAAATAAGGTATGCATTGTTGTTATAAAACCCTATTGCTTGTAATCCATTACCAACGGTTTCATTATTTACATTATTATATATTTGTTGTTGAGTTGAGGTGAAATCATTTGAAATATAGGTGATAGTTCCTGGAGTATTACCATAATTGGCAACTAATATTCCTTCTTGAAAAGCGGTACTCTCATCATCAATCAATGCAATTGTAATAGTGTCAGATTGATCAATAAAAAGAGAAGGGTTAGAGGTGTCTGTAACAGTAATAATGATATCTTCTTGTTCTTCTATTTGCGTGTCATCTATTAAACTGATAGTTAGCGTAGCAATTTGCTCTCCTGCAAGTATGGTTACACTTGATGTAGGAATAGTATAATCAATTGTATTTTCAGCAGTACCAGTAACAGTGTAGTTAATAATTAAGTCACTAGTATTGGGTATTGATAAATTAAAAGTTACTTCACAAGTACCATCTGCTTCATTTACAGAAGTTGTTTCGGTATTTAAATAAAAAGTATCTGGTTGGAAATTAACCCCTTCGTCCTCTGTACATGAGATTATTGTAAATACAAGTAATGATATATATATAAAATGTTTCATTGTACGTTTTATCAGTTAAAATTATCAAATTACTTTGATGAGTAATGTATGTGTAAATGTAAGTTAATTTATAGGAAAAAGAAAAGGCTATCTGTGCAGATAGCCTTTTTTAAATAATATTTTATAATTGTCAAATAGTTAAAATGTTAATTTTAATCCTAATTTATAGTTTCTACCACGCGTAGAGTATCCATAAACTTCAGTGTAGTCTTCATCAAAAATATTGAATAAGGAAGTGTTGACTGCTAGGTTATTTGTCAATTGATGGTTTAGAAAAAAGTGAACTAAGTTATAAGCATCTAATGTTGTTTCTTCTGTAGCAAAAGTAGCGCTATTATAAAAAGCAGCGTTTCTCATGTCTGTAAATTGATATGCTAGAGAAAGTGATGTTTTTTCATGACAAGTATACGCTATACTAACATTTGCTTTGTGCTTAGGAACTCTTCTGCTTAATGCGTCAGTTTCATGTTGAACAAATGTATAGTTACCATTAAAATTAAATACTTTAGAAAGTGGTAATGTAGTTTCTAGTTCTATTCCTTGTGTTTTAATGATATTGTCTTCAGTGTTTTCATAAACTCCACCAATCCACCATCCGGAAACAGGGTCGTATATATTTACAAAATCAATATAGTTTTTATCTTCTCTATGAAAGGTAATTGCGCTAAAACGGTATTTCTTGTCGTATAATAATTCGAAACCAGCTTCACTGTTTAAGCTTTCTTGCGGACTTAAATTTTTATTTCCATAATCTGCAGAGTATTGTTGGTATAAAGTAGGAGCAATAAAAGAAGTACTTCCTGATGCTAATACCTTTATGTTTATTTTCTCTGTAGGATTAAAATTATATGATGGATTAAAATTATATACAAAATGACTCCCGTAGTTACTATGGTTGTTTAAACGAACACCAGCATTTATTGTTAATCCAAAATTAGAAAAATAAGTTAGGTTTAAATATGGATCAATAGTTGTTGTTTCAGTATCTCTTTCATACAAACTTGTAACCAAAGTACTTGCTCCATAGGGAACAGAAGCTTGTTCCATTTTTTGCTCATTAAAGTTAACTCCAGCAACAGCCCATAAATAGTTAGTGAATTTATATTTGTTGTATAAATCTGCTGTAATCGTATTACTTGAAGCAGTAGAAGGGAAACTTGTATTTTCACGGTTAATATCGGTACTTGCAGCTGAAGCAATTAAAACCACACTACCTTTTTTGTATTTGTATTCAGGATTTATTCCTAATTGAATATTCTCCGTACTTGATAGGTTAACTCCATCGGTCCAGATACCAGTGTCATATTGGTTTTTAAAACGACTATAGTTGGCAAAGGTGTTTATATTGAATGTTTTAGAAAAGTCGTAGCCAAGTTTTAACGTAGCAGCTGTTCTTTCAAAAGGGTCATCTTCAAAAACTGTAGCACTGTTACTTTTTGCAGCAGATAGTCCTTTTGCATTTTCAATAGCTCCACCAACTAAATAACTAAACTTATTTACTTTTCCATTAACATTAGCGCTAACAGTAGCAGTATTTAATTTGTATTTGTCTGTAACAGTAGCTCTGTTACTTCCTGCATCGATAGCTATTACCACTTTAGCTATTTCGTCTTTAGGTTGTTTTGTAGTAATATTAATTACTGCAGTTGTTGCTCCAGAACCATATAATGTACTTACTCCTCCTTTTATAATTTCAATAGACTCTACTAAATTTACATCCAATAAACGTAAATCAAAATCACTTGAAATAGAAGATGGATCATTAACTTGAATACCATCAATTAAAATAACTACCTGATTATTTTTTCCTCCACGAACCCTATACCCTAAAGCAGCTCCTTGAACACTTTTTGAACCAGTAATTTCAATACCTGAAACTGTATTAATGGTTTGTGCTAAACTCTGTCCCTTAACTCTTTCGAGATCTTTTGAAGTAATTTTGTAAATTACTTTACCGGACTTTTCTCTGTTTAACTTAAATTTAGTGTCTAATACAACAGTTTCTAATTGCTCAACAGTAATGCTGTCTTGTCTTTTTTCTTGAGCATACAAAGTACACCCTAAAAAAGCCATACCTAAAATACTAAGTACTCTTTTGTTCATTTTAATAAAATTTTATTTCAATAATATATTTGGGTACATTCACGTTTTCACCTCTAATCCCGGAAGTTTAAACATTGTACAGAAAATGGCAGGTCTCCTGACTTACTTATTGTTACGACCTTCCCGCCTTTTTTGTTTTTAGACAGTGGTTTGAAAGAGTAACAGATAGCCTAATTATTAGCTAAAGCATACAGTTGCGGGTACAGCTTAGGAGTTTCACCTAATTCCCTTTAATTAAAATTGAAGTTTTCAATTTTAAAACCAAATTCGGCGCGAAAGTAATCTTTTTTATTCATTTTTGCAGTACATAACTAAGTAATATTAAATGAATCCGATATGTTTAAAAAAATATTTTGAATATAGAGGTTACATGTGATTATTGAAAAACATAAATATCAACACATGAAAAAATCAGTTTTCAATTGGAGTGGAGGTAAGGATAGTGCATTAGCATTACACTATATTCAACAACAAAAGAAATATGATGTAAAAACTTTATTAACTTCTGTAAATGATACTTTTGATAGAGTATCTATGCATGGAGTTCGTACGAAATTATTACATGAACAAGCAAGAGCGTTAGGGATACCATTACAGGAATTGCGTTTGCCGGAAAACCCAACAATGGAAAGGTATAATACTCTGTTGACTGAAATGAATCACAGTCTGAAAGAGCAGGGGGTAACCCACAGTATTTTTGGTGATATTTTTTTAGAAGATTTAAAAAAGTACAGAGAAGAACAATTAGCTTCAGTAGGTATTCAAGCTACTTTTCCATTATGGAAACGTGATACTAAGGAATTAGTACATGAGTTTATTGATTTAGGGTTTAAAACTATTTTAGTATGTACTAAGGCTGAATTACTAGGTAAAGAGTTTGTAGGAGAAGTGATTACTAAAGATTTTTTAAAAGAACTTCCTAGTAATATTGATCCTTGTGGTGAAAATGGAGAATTTCATACATTCGTTTATGATGGCCCAATTTTTAAAACACCGATTGATTTTACTATTGGAGAAAAAGTATATAAAACTTATGAAGCTCCAAAGAAAAAAGAGGACACTTGTTTTTCAAGTTCTCCTAGTACTAAAGAAATGGGGTTTCATTTTTGTGACTTGATTCCTAAAGCACTTTAATATATAATATCGTATACATTCATATGAGAAATAATATAATTGTTTTGTTGTTAGCATTTTTATGTGTTACCTGTAAAAAGAACACGAGGTTTGTTAATAATCAGGAAAATAGAGGGGTACGAATTGAAAATAAATATGCAACAGGGTTTGAAGTGATAGAGTATGAGGGGTTTACTGTTGTTGAATTAAATAGTCCATGGCCAAATGCAGATAAAAAATATACATATTTGTTAGTAAACAAAGGAGTTGTGGTACCAAAAAATATTGTTTATGATGCTATTGTTCAAGTACCAGTTGAAAAAATTGTTGTGACTTCTACAACACATATCCCTTCGCTCGAAGCTTTAGGTGTTTTAGATAAGCTGATAGGTTTTCCTAACACCGAATTTATTTCTTCTCCTGTAGCAAGGAAAAGGATTGACTTGGGTGTGATACAAGACCTTGGTAATAATGAGAGTATTAACACAGAAGTACTTTTAAACATGGAACCAGATGTTGTTATAGGCTTTGCCTTAAACGGGAAAAATAAAACTTATAATACAATACAAAAATCAGGAATCCCTGTAATGTATAATGCTGCGTGGATAGAAAATCACGCTTTAGGAAGGGCAGAATGGATAAAGTTTTTTGGTTGCATCTTTAAAAAAGAAAAGGAAGCAGCTAAAATATTTACTAGTATTGTGACGGATTACAATATTGCAAAAAAATTAGCCATGAGTGTTTCAGAGAAGCCAACAGTGCTGGCAGGATCTATGTTTAAAGATATTTGGAATATACCTTACGGAAATTCTTGGGCAGGACAGTTTATAGCAGATGCGGGGGGAGATTATTTATGGGCTGAAACTGAAGGGGCAGGTAGTTTGTCTCTTAACATAGAGTCCGTATTAGAAAAGGCGCAACAGGCGAATTATTGGATAACTTTAGGAGCTGAAAAAACTAAGGAAGCATTAAGCGCTAGAAATGTACATTACAAGCAATTTGATGCTTTTCAAAAAAACAATATTTATATTGCTAACCGTACAGGTGAAACTGGAGGCTTACTTTTTTATGAGTTAGGCCCTAACAGGCCTGATTTAATATTAAAAGATTTGATACATATATTTCATCCTGATTTAATGCCTGATTATATTCCAACATTTTACCAGCAATTACACTAGGATGAGGTTATTAAGTTCATGGAGTGGTGGGAAGGATAGTTGTTATGCACTCATGAAAATAGTTTCAGATAATAATGATATTCCTGTAGCACTTTTAAATGTAATGAATGAAGAAGGAAGGCTGTCTAGGTCACATGGTATTCCTTTAACTGTTTTAAAGTCACAAGCGAGAGCAATGAATTTACCATTAGAAACTTGTGCTGCTACATGGGAAAACTATGAAAACAATTTTATAAAAAAATTAAATTATATTAAAGAGAAATATCAGGCAGATACTGCTGTGTTTGGTGATATTGATATAACTGCACATCGGGATTGGGAAGAAAAAGTTTGTAAGGTAGCAGGGTTAACCCCATTATTACCTCTTTGGCAAGAAGATAGAAAAGATTTGGTTATGGAAATGATATCTAATGGTGTAAAAGCAATTATAGTTTCTTGCAATAAAACATTAGGAACATCCTTTTTAGGAAAGGAAATTACGTTACAAACTCTTCAAGAATTAGAAGATAAAGGAGTTGATTGTTGTGGAGAAAATGGAGAGTACCATACTTTAGTTGTTGATTGCCCTTTGTTTAATTTTCCTTTGAAGCTTCCTAAATATAGTAAAGTGGTGCATGAAAATTATTGTTTTCTTGTATGGGATGACAAGCCATTATAATTTGTATTTTTACCATAAAATTAGCAATTAATATTATTTGGAAACCCAAAAAACATATCCTTTTATTTTTTTGATACTAATATTTTTATTGGTTCTCTTTTTGTTTTTTAATATTAGTTTAGGATCAGTGAGAATTCCTTTTAATAAAGTATTCTCGGTAGTTATAGGAGATCAAGGAATAAAACATTCTTGGGAATATATAATCATGAATTATAGAGTCCCTAAAGCAGTTACAGCTCTAATTGTAGGTTCTGGTTTAGGTATTTCAGGTTTATTAATGCAAACCTTATTTAGAAACCCTTTGGCAGGGCCTTATGTTTTAGGACTAAGTTCAGGGGCAAGTTTAGGGGTGGCGCTCGTTATTTTAGGAGCCTCTGTATTTGGGGTTTCTTTTGCGGCCATACTTGTTAGTCAATGGAGTTTGGTAATAGCGGCAAGTTTAGGGAGCTTTATGGTACTATTGGCGGTCATTGTTGTGAGTACAAGAGTAAAAGACACGATGGCTATTTTAATTATTGGATTAATGTTTGCCAGTGTAACAGCTGCGATAGTTAGTGTACTGTCTTATTTTTCCTCAGCAGAACAATTACAACGTTATATTTTTTGGAGTTTTGGTAGCCTAGGAAACCTTTCATGGAATGAACTCTTAGTATTAGGGGGAATTTATTGTGTAGGGACAATAGCAACAATACTTTCTATAAAGCCATTAAACGCATTGTTACTAGGGGATAATTATGCGAAAAGCTTAGGTGTGAACTTAAAACAATCTCGATTTATAATAATCTTAGCTACAAGCTGTTTTGCAGGGAGTATTACTGCTTTTGTAGGGCCAATAGCATTTGTAGGTTTAGCTGTTCCGCATTTAACCAAGCTATTATTTAATACTTCAAATCATAAAATATTAATTCCAGCAGTAGGGATATGTGGAGCTATTTTAATGTTGTTTTGTGATAGTGTATCACAATTACCAATGAGTGAATATACCTTACCAATAAATGCTGTAACCTCTTTGGTTGGAGCGCCAGTAGTAATTTGGTTATTAGTCAGAAAAAAGAAACTATTTGTGTAAAAATGAGTGATTCAAAACAGCATATTGTTTTAAAAGTTGAAAATCTTTCTATTGGTTATCAAACTAAAAAAGGCCAAACTATTGTGGCTGAAAATGTTAATTTTAAGTTAGTTAAAGGAGAGTTAATAGGATTAATTGGAGCTAATGGTATAGGGAAATCTACTTTGTTAAAAACAATAACAAAATCTCAAAAAACTTTAAAAGGAGAAGTATTTGTAAATGGAAAATCACTTGACTGTATTTCCAATATGACTTTAGCGAAAGAAATGAGTGTAGTATTAACTGAAAATGTATCACAAACTAATTTGTCAGTTCAGGAATTAATAACCTTAGGAAGGCAGCCTTATACAAATTGGATTGGGACTTTAACTGAGGAAGATGAGGTAAAAACTAAAGCAGCAATAGAAGCTATTCAGATAACAGATTTAATTCATAAAAAGTGTTTTGAGTTAAGTGATGGGCAATTGCAAAAAGTAATGTTAGCTCGAGCACTTGCTCAAGATACAGATATTATTATTTTAGATGAACCTACTACGCATTTGGATTTATATCATAAAGTATCTGTACTGAAATTACTTCAGAAGCTAGCAAAAGAAACTCAAAAGACAATTTTGTTTTCTACACATGAAATTAATGTTACTTTATCGCTTTGTGATAAAGTAATTGTCATGAAAGAAGCAACAACACATTTTGGGTCACCTAAAAAATTAATAGAAGCGCAAGCTTTTAATGATTTATTCCCAGAAGATTTGGTTGTTTTCGATGCTGACAGTGGCTCTTTTAAAATTAAATGAAAGAAATGGCAAAACGTAAAAGTAATTGAGTAGAGTTTATTAGAGAGAAAAAATTACTAGATAAAACTTCACTTTTTAAAAGAAAGAGATATCGTTTGCATAGTTATAAGAGAGTGAAGCCAAGAGAGCCTTCTGTTAAAAAACTAATTTCATTTAGAGCTATTGCTAAAAAAGGGACGCGAAAATTAGGAGGTAATCACTTAATATATGTCTATAGAGTATCTTAGTATTTAGCAGCATCAGAAATTAAATATAACAATGGAATCATTAGAAAATTATTCAAAACACCTTAAATAAGTATGATTTTTCAAACGTAAAAGAGAAAGACGCATTAAACTAAATTATATTTAATACTTTTATTTTTTAATTATAAAATGTTAATATTAACTACATCATAATGTCAGAAACAATTATCATTATCATCGCCAGTATTCTGTTTGGGATTATTGGTTTTTTAATAGGGAAACATATTTCAAAACTTCAAAATACTTCAGAGTTAAGCAGTTTAAATGAGCGGAATTATATTTTAGAAAAGCAATTAAATGATGTAAAGCAGTCTATAAGTGTAGAGCATAAAAAGATTGAAGATAATTACGCTATGCAATTGAATGCATTAAAAGAACAATTGTATAAAATTGATCAAGAAAAAGAATCTATTAGAAAGCAAAAAGATACAACAACTATTGAGTTAACGAAATTAGAAGCTGATTATAATAATTTACAAGTTAAAAACAACGAGCAAAAAGAAGAGGTAACTCAGTTACAAGAAAAATTCACCAAAGAGTTTGAAAATTTAGCAAATAAAATTCTTGATGAAAAGGCAAATAAATTTACGGAGTTGAATAGAGAAAATATTAAAAATATTTTAAATCCGTTACAAGAAAAAATTCTACATTTCGAAAAGAAAGTAGAGGATACTCATAAAGAAAGTATAGGCCATCACGCAAGTTTAAAAGAACAAATTTTAGGGTTGAAAGATTTAAATTTGCAAATGAGTAAAGAGGCAATAAACTTGACAAAAGCCTTAAAAGGAGATAGTAAATTACAAGGAAATTGGGGGGAATTGGTTTTAGAACGTGTACTTGAAAAGTCTGGCTTAGAAAAAGATAGAGAGTATTTTGTACAACAAAGTTTTGTGACTGAAGATGGAAATAGAGTGTTGCCTGATGTCGTAATTAATCTTCCGGACAACAAAAAAATGATTGTTGATTCTAAAGTATCATTAACACATTATGAACGTTTTGTGAATGAGGAAGATGAAACAATGCAACAACAATTTTTGAAGGAGCATGTAAATTCTATTAAACGACATGTAGAACAATTAGGGGATAAAAACTATCATGATTTATATAAAATAGAAAGCCCTGACTTTGTGTTGTTATTCATTCCTATTGAACCTGCATTTGCAATAGCGTTAAATGAAGATAATTCATTGTATAATAAAGCTTTTGAAAAGAATATTGTTATAGTTACTCCAACTACATTATTGGCTACATTACGTACTATTGATACGATGTGGAATAATGAAAAACAACAAAAGAATGCTATAGAAATAGCTCGTCAAGCCGGAGCGTTGTACGATAAATTCCATAATTTAATGGTCGATCTTACAGCAGTTGGAAAGGATATGGATAAAGCAAAATCAAATTATTCTGCCGCTATGAATAAATTGTTTGAAGGTAAAGGAAACCTGATAACTTCGGTTGAAAAAATAAAGAAATTAGGCGCCAAAGCGAAGAAGGCATTGCCCGAGGCTATTATTAATAAAGCTATTGAATCAGAAGAAATATAATATATAACGATGAAGAAAATAATATTTTTAATAGTACTTGTAATTACTTTATGCTTTGGAGCTTATTGTGCATTTATCTATTACGTCCCTTATAGTGAGGGAGTTCGTTCAGGTGAGTTAATAAAAATTAGTAGAAAAGGAGTATTAATGAAAACTTGGGAAGGAGAAATAAGTCAAGGTATTTCTGGTGCACAAATTTTTAAATTTTCTGTAGAGGATAAAGAGAAGAAAGTGATTTATGATTTACAGAAATATCAGGGTAACTATGTAAAAGTATACTATAAAGAGCGATATAAACATATTTCATGGTTGGGAGATACCAATTATTTTATAACGAAAGTAGAAAAAGAAGCATCACCACATTTCGGAAAATAAATTTCATAAAAAAGAGGAACAATCGTTCCTCTTTTTTATGAAATAACTCAAATGTGGTTATTGCTCTCTCCCTTAATTTTACTTTGGATACATAATAAATGCTATAAAGAATGGATCATTGATTTTTTTTCTTAATAAGAAGAAATTGTAGTTCTCAAAAGGAAATTAGCATAGGGTAAAACAGAGTAGTGTAATAATGGAAGAAAAAGTAAAATAAAGAAGCTCTTTTATATTATTGTGAAGAGTTAGATAGCCTTTTAAATTAACTTTTTAACCTTTAAAATATTATAATAAGTGATTTTTTTTTAATATATTTATTAAGTTCTTAAATAAGTAATCATGAAAAAAATAGCATTCTTAATTCTTATTTTAAGCTCAGAAATAGTAGCTCAAAATTTATCAAAGGTTTATAATGAGGTGAGTAGTTCTGTTGTTTATATTGAGATTGTTAGTTATGATTATTCAAAAATAGCGTTTAATGAAGAAGAAAATTCATTGGGGTCAGGGGTGTTGATTTCTGATGATGGGTTAATTTGGACGGCCTCTCATGTAGTACAAACTGCAGAAAAAATAATTGTAGAATTTACTGATGGAGATAAATATGAAGCTGAAGTTATTTTATCTAATATAAATGCAGACGTAGCTTTAATAAAAGTTATAGGTCATTTTAATAAAAAAAAGAAAAATGTTGCAATTATAGGAGATTCTGAAGCAACTTCAATTGGAGATGATGTGTTTATAGTTGGTGCGCCTTATGGATTTAAACAGTCTCTTTCTAGAGGGATTATTAGTGGAAGATATGTGCCAGAAAATTTAAGTAATACTTTTGAGAAAATAGAGTTTTTTCAAACAGATGCAGCTATAAACCCTGGGAATTCAGGAGGCCCTATGTTTAATATGAAAGGAGAAGTTATAGGTGTTGCTAGTAGTATTTATTCTATTTCTGGTGGGTTTGATGGTATTGGGTTTGCTATTTCTTCAAATGTAGCTAAAAAGCTTTTATCTGAAGAAAAGGGGGTGTGGACAGGGATGGAATCTATACTATTACCTCAAGATTTAGCACGATTACTTAATGTTCCTCAAAAAACTGGATTATTGATTACACATGTTTCTACTAAGGGGGCTGCTGCTAAAATTGGCTTGTTAGGAGGGTATTTATCTTCAGATATAGGAGGTAGAAAAATATTATTGGGTGGAGATATTATTTTAGAAATTGCAGGAGTGAAATTTATAGATGAAAATTCTAGTTACGAAATTAAACAAAAGTTAAAATCTATAGAAAAGGGCGGTAAAATAGTTATAACGATTCTTAGGCAAGGAGAAATAAGATCTGCGGAATTTAATAAAATGTGATGAGCGTGTTATTATATTAATTAAATGAACTAATCAAAAGGAAGCTAGATTCTGGTTAGAGAACAATAAGTACTGTATTAAAACCCAAACATATTTGTTTTTTTTAATCATGTATAAGAAAGTAATCATATTATTATCTTTTGGATCCCTTTGATTATAGAGAGTTACTTTATTAATTATGAGTTTTCTTTTTTATTAAAATCAGGTGTTTTCTAGCTGCTATTTTTGTGTTTTATACCTCAAAGGTGTTATTTTAAATATGACTCTGAATCTATATGGAAGCTAAAATATCAATCATTCCAACAAAGTAAGATATTTCACATTTAGTCTAGGTTTATTCCCTAAGGTTTTTGTTTTCTTTCTATTGCAAATAAGGTTGTAGGTTCTGTTTTTCCTTTCAGAATGATTTGATCTAACTCTTTAAACTCAAATGCCTCCTTATTTTTAATGTATTGTATTACAACATCAGAAATTAAAAAACTTTTATCATAAATGTTACATTGATCCTGTATTCTAGCAGCAATATTTATTGCATCACCATGATATGCAATTTCTCTTTTTAAACTTCCAACTTCTGTAGCTGTAACAGGGCCAAGATGCATACCGGCTTTAAAAAAAGGTTCTATGCCGTAATGAGAGATATAATATTTTTTTCTTGAAGATAGTTGCTCTGAAAATAGAAAGAAGGCATCTAAACAGCAATCAATAAAATTAGTATTCTTTAATTTGAATGTTAATACCACTTCATCTCCTACATATTGATAAATTTCAACATTAGTTTTTTCAATAATTGATAAATCGTAAAAACAATCTTGTATTAACTTACTATATTTTATATGTCCTAAAGTTTCAGCTAATTTGGTAGATGATTTTAAATCTAGAAAAATAAATGCTCTAAATTCTTCTTTTGGTTTATAAAATTTACCAGTAATTAATTTAATTAAATTCCCTTTTCCGAATAGTTTATTTATATAAATAATGAAAACTATAATACTATTGGTTAGTAATGAATATAAAAGGCTAACGATTATGATTGGGTTTCGTAGAAAATCTCTAAATAATATATCTATATCAACTTTTGAATAATTTAATGCTAAATAAATTAAAAGATAAAGAAAGATCATAATTAAAACATGAATAGTCAATGCTTTTAAAAGTAAATATTTGAATGTACTTTTTTGTTTTGAAAATTGTTCTCGATAATATTGAACACTTCCAAAAGTAATTCCTGAAATCACTGAAAAACAAAGTATAAAGATGAAGGTGTTAACTAAAGAAAAATCTATGTGTAATGTCTCTAAATATGTTTTAATCCCAACTTTACGTATAACTCTCCAAATAAATAAGGAGACAACCCACCCAATAGTAAAAGTTAGTACATTTTTATACCAGTTATGATTGAACATAATTTATAAAGGATTAAAAAAAGATAAGTAAGCATTTCTTAAAAATTGTAAAGTAAGCCTTACACATCTTCAAATTTACTGAAAATTTTTATAATATTTTTGTTTTTTTGTAGCTAAAATCTACTAATGAGAATGCTTTAATGTATTGTAAATTAGTGTGTTTAGCTTTATGTTTTTTCAAGAGCTAAGGGCCAACTCTTCTTGCGTTAACTGATCACTTTAAAACAGAAATTAACAAAAAAACGTAACAAATATTGATATAATGAAGTCTAAGTATTTGACTTAAACTCTTGGGAGTTAAAAGAAAAAACCTTAACTTAAGATCAGGAAGAATTTTATAATTTAAATGTTTTGACATGAATAAAATTTTGATAATAGCACTCTCTCTTGTATTTAATATAACTTCAACAACCGCACAAGAGGAAATACAAAAGCAACAAAAAAAACTTAAACCATTAGAAGAGTTTACCTTTGCTAATATTAGTTATACAAACTATGGTGAATCAGAATTTGTTAAACAAGGCCACTCAGGAAAAGTATCTTTCTCTGAAATGAAGGTATCATTGTCATATCTAAAATTACTTAAAAATAAAAAAACTGCGCTTATCAATAGTGTTGAGTTCACGAATTTAAAACCTACTTTTTCTGAAGGTATTAATATCTCTACAATAAGTAGAAATTTTTACTCTGCAGCATATAATTTAGCTATGGTTAACCCATTGGGTACAAAAGGCTGGAGTTATGCTTTGGGTGTAAAACCAACTTTAGCATCAGATTTTAAAGAGAAATTATCATCAGAAGATTTTATTCTTCAAGTAATAGCTATATTCTCAAAAAGAGCGAACGAAAATTTTAAATATGGTTTTGGAGTTTCGTATAATACTAGATTTGGGAAAAGGCAAATAATGCCTATTCTTCAATTAATTTATAAAAAGAATAAATGGGAAATGAACACTTATTTCCCAGCTTATATAAGTAAATTTTATCACTTTAAAACAAGTAAATTAGGGCTTACTATTAGTGTTAATGGAAATAATTATAATTTTAAAAATAACTTAGCACTTACAGGATTAGATTTAGATAAATTAATATATTCTCGTATCAATATTGGGCCTGAATATGAAATAAAGTTAATGAAAAAAATAAAATTAAATTTATCTGGAGGTATCACAGTTGCTAATAAGTTAGATTGGATAGATGGAGGCGGAGATAGTGAATTAGATTTATCTCCAGAAAACAAAGTTTTTTTTAAAACGGGGCTTAAATTTTTAAAATAGTCTTTTGATATTTTATTGAGGAATACACTTGTTTAATTTTTGATATATCCCTTATAAGCAAATGAAAAAATATTTTTATTACTGCAACTTTACTAGACTACAGTTGTTCAAGCTCAAAAAAATGCAATTGTTGGTATTCTTAGAGTGGTATTTCTCTTTCAATATCATCAAATATGCTAAATCAATTAAAAATGAAATAGGCATTGTTACCTACAAGACATCATATTTTTTTACATTTTAGGAAATATTTAATAATGCAAAAAACATATAGTAGAACGAATTATAAAAAGGGTAAGTCCCAAATCATATATTCAATTAGGTGTTTCATCATCAATAAGTATTCATTGATCTATGTTATCTAAATTTTTAGTAAATAAGTATTATCTTTAAAGCATAACATTAAATTATCTAGTTATGAACGCAATTAAATTATTCAAGTTAATTATTGTTGTTTTTTTTCTATTGTTTTATTCTAGTATTAGTGCTCAAAAGCTAACACAGAGTCAATTAGAAAAAGAAAAGATTAGGGTAAGGTTATTTTCTTTTAAAGAAATAGACAGTCTCCAACTAAAGTTTCAAGATAGGGTATCAAAAATGTACTTAAAGGATGAATTAGAAGAAGAATATTTGTATATAGTAACTGCTAATCTTGTAAATATGGGAACCTTAGATGACTTAGATAAAAATTATACCAAAGAAGAAATAATAACTAAAATACCAACCTACATACAGAAGATTAATTCACAATCTAAATTAATTTTAACACCAAATCAATATAAAATACATTTATTGAATATTAAAATGATTGACGATGCGATAATGCGTAAATTATTAACTAAATAGGTGCTTAGGTAAATTAAAAATGAGTTTTTTTACATTACCTTTTAATCATAATTAATTTATAACACATATAATTTCTAAGTAAATGAAACATTTTTTATTATTACTATTTTGCTTAACTACTTTTGCTCAGTCACCAAAAAATGTAACAATCGGAATTCTTAGCGATAGGTCACTTCCAGAGCCTTCAAATTTGCTAAACCAATTACAAAATGAAATAAAGGCTGTTGTAGGGCAAGATGCTACTTTAATTTTTAAAAAAGTTCTAGAAAATAACTTTAACAAGGAAGCTGCAAAATTAAATTATCAGTTTCTTTTAAATAGTGATACCGATATTATTCTTTCCTTTGGCGTTGTTAATAATATTGTTTTACACCAAGAAAAAAGTTTTCCAAAACCCACTATTGTTTTTGGCTCTGTTAATAGAGATTTTATGAATTTGCCAGTTGGTCAAAAAACGTCAAACATCAATAATATAACATATTTAATTACTCCATTATCTTATAAAGAGGATTTAAAGGTATTTAAAACTATTTTTGATTATAAGAAAATAGGAATTATTGTAGATGATTTTATTCCCAATACACTTCCAATTAAAAACCTATTTGATACTTATTTTTCTGCCTCTTCTGATCAATATAAATTAATCCCTATCGCTAAAGGAGCAAATTTAAAAGATAAACTCAATGATGTTGATGCAGTGTATTTAGCAGGAGGGTTTTATTATAATAACAATGAATTAAAAAAAATAATTAATATTATTAATGATAAAAAAATACCTTCTTTTTCTGCTTTCGGAAAACGAAGTGTTGAGTTGGGCATATTTGCTACCAATCAACCAGATACAAATATTGATCAATTTTTTAGGCGTATTGCCTTAAATATAGAATCTATTATTGGAGGAAGTAATGCATCAGAGTTACCAATGTTTATTGATTACAAAAACAAGTTAACAATAAATTATGCAACAGCTCAAGAAATTGATTTTTCACTTCGATACAGTATGCTTGCTAGAGCAGATTTTATTGGGCAAACTTCAGATTTGAAGTCGGAAATATCTTTGTCTATCTTAGATATTATGAAAGATGTTATTGGAAATAATTTATCATTACAGGCTGAAAAGAAAAACATTGATTTAGCATCTCAAGATGTTAAAACAGCGAGAAGTTATTTTCTTCCAGATGTTTCGGCAAGTGCAAGTGGTGTGTATATAGATCCTAAGCTTGCTGAAGTTTCTGGAGGCTTAAATCCTGAGTTTTCAACATCTGGGGCTGTAGTAGCAAAACAACTTCTTTATTCAGAAAGTATAGCAGCTAATATTGATGTACAAGATAATTTACAAAAAGCACAAACGGAATCGTATAACGCTGCAGAATTAGATGCACTGTTAAATGCTTCAATTGCATATTTTAATGCTCTTATTTTAAAAACCAACACTAAAATTCAAAATCAGAACCTACAGATAACAAAGCGGAATTTAGAATTAGCAGAACAAAACTTTAATGCTGGAGCAAGTGGTAAATCGGATGTACTCCGTTTTAGAAGTCAATTGGCTCAAAATACTCAAAGCTTGATAGAAGCGGGCAACCAATTACAGCAGTCATTCAATAATATCAATCAACTATTAAATACTAAAATATCCAAAAAGATAGATCTTGAAGATGCAGAACTGTCAGAAGGTGTATTTAAGAACTATAGTTATCAAAATTTATTTGAGTTACTTGATGACCCAAAAATTCAATCCAATTTAATAGATTTCTTAGTTGAAGAAGCTAAAAGTAATGCTCCTGAAATTAAGAATCTTAATTATAATTTAAAGGCTATAGAACGTAATTTTAAGCTTAATGATTATGGACGTTTTATACCTACGGTTTCCTTGCAGGGACAATATAATTTAGCAATTTCACAATCGGGGAAAGGTGCCGTTTCATCAAGCGGTGTTGGTGCTGCTCCTGATGGAAATTATAATATTGGATTAAATATTTCTCTTCCCATTTTTCAACAGAATCAACGAAATATTAATAAGCAAACAACAAAAATATTAGAAGACCAATTACTGCTTCAGAAATCAGGTATAGATTTGAGTATTGAAAAAAATATAAATGATATTGTCTTAGATTTAGTGAATCAAATATCAAATATCGAAATATCTAAAATAGCAGAAGAAACCGCAAAAGAAAGTTTAGATTTAACTCAAAATGCCTATAAAGAAGGAGCCATTCCGGTAATTCAACTTATAGATGCGCAAACTAATTACCTTCAATCGCAATTAGCAAGAGCAACAGCAAATTATAATTACCTAATAACCTCAATGAAGTTAGAAAGAACTATTGGATATTTCTTTTTAATGCATACCGAATCAGAGAATAAAAACTTTAGCCAAAGAGCAACACAATATATTCTAAATAAAAACTAACAGTTATGAAGTTATATATAAACATATTTTTAATTACATTTTTCATTTTAAGTTCTTGTAAAGAAAAAATAACTAATGAAAAGGAAGTCATACGGCCTGTTAAATATAAAACTATTGGAGTTTCAAATGCTCAAAATATTCGAACGTTTAGTGGGGTAGCTAAAGCTGGAGATGAAATTGAATTAAGCTTCCGAAGTAATGGTATTATAACCGAGTTCAATGCAACAGTTGGTCAAAAAGTTAGTAAAGGGGATTTAATAGCTAGGTTAGATAATATTCAAGCAAATTTGGCTTATGAGCAATCAGTTTCAGCTTTAAATGCTGCTAAATCAGCTATGAACACAGCAAAATCAAACTTAAATAGAATTAAGTCTTTATTTGAAAAAGGAAGTAATTCCTTAAGTGATTATGAAGCAGCAAAAAATTCATATCAATCTGCGCTAGACCATTATGAATCTGCAAAACGAAATAAAAGTATTCAAGCTACACAAATTAACTACGGTATAATTAGAGCTCCTAAGGACGGTATTATAGCATTAAAAAACAGTGGGTTAAATGAAACAATAAGCCCAGGTAAAGTAGTAGCAGTATTGAATGCAGGTAAAGATATAAATGTTATTGTTGGGCTACCTGAAAATGTAATTAATAAAACTGCAATAGGAATGGAAACTGAGTTATCTTTTTCTGCAATTAGTAATATCAACTTTAAAGGAAATATAATAGAAATAGCGCCAATAATAGATAAAAGTTCTGCGACATATCCTGTGAAGATTGACATCTTAAATCCAACAGCGTCTATCAAGCCAGGAATGGCTACAAATGTAACGTTTAACTTTAGTGAAACAGAAGTAAGTACAGATAGTTCGTTAATTGTTCCAATAAAAGCTGTAGGAGAAGATAATAAAGGTAATTATGTTTTTATTATTGAATCAACAGATAATAAAATAGGTATTGTAAAAAAGAAAACTATTGAAATAGGAGCGCTGACAAGCTTAGGTTTTAAAGTTAAAAAGGGGGTGAAAAAAGGAGATAAAATAGCTACGGCTGGATTACAAACCTTATTAGATGGACAAAAAGTTAGGATGCAATAATAATAAACTATAATCAGATGAATCTTACAAAATTTTCAATAGAAAAAAATAGAATTGTATTAAGTATCCTTGTAGTAGTTATGATGATGGGGGTGTTTTTTTACCAATCACTCTCACGTGATAGTATGCCTCCTTATACCATTAGGGTAGCATCAATAATATCTTCTTTTCCTGGAGCTAGCCCAGAGAGGGTAGAAGAATTAGTGACAGATAAAATTGAAAAAATTGTACAGGAGTTACCAGAACTAAAAGAAGTCAAAAGTAATTCTAGAACTGGATTATCAATAGTACAAGTAGAGTTAAAAATGGAAGTAGAACCTCAGGAGTTACAAGCTGTATGGGATCGCTTACGACGTAAACTAAACACGATTAATGGGCTTCCAAATAATGTACATCCACAATTACAAGATGATGGTATTGGTGAAGTTTTTGGTATTGCAGTAGGATTAATTAGTGATGGATTTTCATATGCTGAAATGAAAAACTATGCTGATGATTTAAGAGATGATCTTATTAAATTAGAAGATGCTGCTAAAGTGGAATTAAATGGTGTACAAGAAGAAAGAGTTTTTGTTGAATTTGATAATGCTCGTCTGAAGCCATATGGACTTACTTCAAGCAAATTACAAAGTATCATAAATAACACTAATATATTAAGTAGCGGAGGGACTATTAATGTTGAATCAGAGAGAATTATATTAGAGCCAACAGGGAATTTTAGTGCCATTAATGATATAAAAGAAATGTTAATCCCTGTTGGGGAAAATGGTCAAGTAGTTACACTTGGTGATATTACAAATATAAAAAAGGGATATATCTCACCTCCAAAACAAAAAGTCCGGATTAATGGTAAGGATGCTATATCACTTCACATATCTTTAAAAGAAGGTGCTAATATTATAAAGCTAGGAGAGGAAATGGATCTTATTTTAGCGCAATGGAGGGAAAAATTACCAGTTGGATTAGAAGTTTCTCGATTGGCGTCTATAGATGAATACATAGAACTAAAGATTAGTTCTTTTGTATCAAATTTATTACAAGCAATTGCTATAGTGTTGTTAGTAATGTTATTTTTTCTTGGTGTCCGAACTGGTTTAGTTATAGCAAGCTTAATTCCCATAGTAACAATTACTACATTAATGATTATGGGCTTAATTAATATAGGTCTAAATCAAATTTCATTAGCCGCATTAATAATGGCATTAGGTATGATGGTAGACAATGCTATTGTAGTGGCCGAATCTATAATGGTTAAAATAGAAGCAGGTATTCCAGTAAAAAAAGCTGCAATTGATTCTTGCTCAGAATTATTTACCCCTTTGCTTATTTCTACACTAACAACTTCTGCTGCATTTTTAGCATTTTTTATGGCCGAATCTGTAATGGGTGATATTATGGGGCCAATTTTTGTGGTAATATCTATAGCATTATTATCATCATGGATTATTGCCTTAAGCATTATAACTTTATTCTGTGTGTTTTTCTTAAAGGTAAAGACTAAAGAAGATGGAAAAGAAAGTTTTTTAGATACTATAATTAACAGTTTAAAAGCAAAATATAAAAATTTAATTTTAATAGCCTTAACATGGAAACGCAGCGTATTAATTACCATTGTATTGATGTTTATACTTTCTATATTCGGATTTACTAAGTTGGCTTTCGTATTCTTTCCAGATAGTGATCGGAATATGATTACAATAGATGTTAATCTTCCTGAAGGAACTAAAATTGAAAGTACCACTCAAACCATAAAAGATATTGAAAACTATATTACTAAAGCGCTAAAAGTAACATCGGAAAACCCTAATGGTATTGTAGATTGGTCTGCATATATTGGTGAGGGACCATCTTCTTATGATTTAGGGTATAGTGCAGACGAACCTAACTCAAATTATGCGCATATTTTGGTAAACACATCATCATTTTTAGTAAATGCGGATATGGTCAATAAATTAAATGCATATTGCTTTGCAAATTTCCCAAATGCCGATATAAAAGTAGGACTACTTAGTTCTGGAGGGGGAGGAACCCCAATTGAAATCAAAGTGTCTGGAAACAATCCAGATAAATTGGCGATTATAGCGAATGAAATAAAAACGAAATTATTTAGTATTAATGGAACTAAAAATATTAAAGATGACTGGGGACCAAAAGGGAAAAAATTTGTAATAAATATAGATCGAAATAAAGCACAATCAGCTGGTGTAACTAATCAAGACATCGCTATTTCATTACAAACTGTCTTAGATGGTTTCAAAGCAGGAGAATACCGTGAAGAAGATAAATCGATACCTATTATTATGCTTAGTAATCAGAGTGAAGAACAATCTTTGTCGTCATTAGAAACATTAAATATTTACGCTCAAAACTCCGGAAAAAGTATTCCATTATTGCAAGTAGCATCTATTGAACCACAATGGCAATATTCAAAAATTAAGCGATTAGATTTAACACGTACTATTACAATTTCAAGTGAGCTAACAGAAAATGGAAATGCGTCAGAAATAACATCAGTTGTCAAACCATGGTTAATAGATAAACAAACAGAGTGGGGAAAAGAATATACCTATAAACTTGGTGGAGATGCAGAAAATTCAGCAGAAAATATGGGGGCAGTTGCAAGTTATTTACCACTTTCGGCATTCATTATTGTAATGTTGTTAATTATTCAGTTTAATTCATTCAGAAAAATGATAATGATTGTGAGTACTATCCCGTTGGGAGTTATAGGTATGGTCATTGGGTTGTTGTTATTTGGAGTTCCTTTTGGTTTTATGGCTTTTTTAGGAGTGATATCATTGGCTGGAATTGTTATTAATAATGCTATTGTATTAGTTGATAGAATAGAAATTGAGCAAAATGAATTAAAAAGAAACCCACAAGATGCTATTATAACAGCTTGTTTACAACGTTTTAGACCAATATTATTAGCTACTTTTACAACAGTTTTAGGTTTAATTCCGTTATACTTAGGAGGAGGAGAAATGTGGGAACCTATGGCAATAACAATAATGGTGGGGCTTTTATTTGGTACGGTTATTACCTTACTGTTTATCCCTTCTTTTTATAGTGTAATGTATAAAGTAGACTATAAAGGATATACATTTAATGAAGAGTTGTTAAATTAATCATCCCGTGTTATAATACTATGTTTTATGAAAAAAGTATTGTCTTTTTTACTTATGATAATTTTATTATTAAGTTGTTCTTCAATTAAATTATTAGATTCATGGCAATCAAAAGATTTTAAAAATATAAAAGGGGAAAAAATTCTTGTTGCTGTAAAAAGTCATGATTTTGAAATTAGAAAATCCTATGAGAAAACAATTGTCAAGGATCTTAGGAAGTTAGGAATTAATGCTATTGAGATGCATGTGAAATTTCCGAACTTTAACGATAAAGAAAGCCGTACTACGCAAGAAAATAATCAAATCGTTAAATATTTTTTGAATCAAGGAATTAATATGGTAATGGTTAACTCGTTAAAAAATAAAATTGAAACTAGAAATTATAAAGCACCACACTCAGTAGAAATGCCTAAAAATCATACTGATTCTTTACCTCATATAAACAATCAATTACTAAATATTAAAACATTAAATAGTAAAAAACAAGTTGGGGTGGGAGGAATAAAAGAAACGACTTATGTTCTAGAATCTGTTACATATGATCTTTCTTTAAATCCAGAAAAACGATTGATAAATGTGTGTCTTGTACATGTTACGGACCCAAAATCAAATTCAAAAGTGTTGGATAAATTTTCTAAGATAATATCTAGTCAGTTTAAAAAATAAACTTAAATGTATTTAAATTTAATTAATGTGTATTGTGAAAATTAAATTCATTATTTTTCTTATTGGTATATTCTTTCTTAGTTGTGGAGTACAACACCCCTTTGCTCATATACCAACTCAATTAAGCGATAGCTCTAAAAAATTAGCAATTTTTATAGATGGAACTGCAAGTAATGAAAGTAGTCATACAAATATTTCAAAATTATATAACCTAACTACTTTACAAAATAACTCAGACATTAGTGCATTATATTTAAGAGGAGTCGGAAATGGTGCTGATCTATTAGGAATAATAACTGGTTCAGGAATTAAAAAAGAAGTTTGTAATGGGTATTTGTATCTTACAGAACATTATAACCATTCTAGAAAAGATGAAATTTTTCTTTTTGGATTTAGTCGAGGTGCTTATGCAGCAAGAGTTTTAGCAGGACTAATTTATGTAGCAGGAATTGTAGACGTAAATGATATCCCTAAAAACAAACGATTAAAGTTTATTAAGAAAATTTTTGACGCACATAAAAAAGGTGAAAACTTAGAAGAGCGTAGGAAGAATGTTTTTGCTATTACAAAACAACATATTATCCCAGAAAATTATAAAATTGAATTTATGGGATTGTGGGATACTGTTGAAGCATTAGGAATACCAAAATATAAAGAAGAATATTACAACCCTAACAATGATTATTTTGATCAGTTATGCAATGTAAAAAAGGCAGTACATGCATTATCTTTAAATGATAATAGAAGTACTATGTTTACACCAGTATTGCTTACCCAAGAACGATTAACTTCAACATGCTCAAATATAAAACCAGAAGATGTAGCAAATGAAGTTTGGTTTTTTGGTGCGCATTCTGATGTTGGTGGCGGAGCAAAAAACACAAATATTAGTGGTGTTTCTTTGAATTGGATGATTCAACAATTAAGTGATTATAAATTATTGCCAAATCATTCAGCTGTTTATGAAAACCCGTTTGATAAAACAAATAACCCTTCTAAGGGATTTACAAGAATGTTTTACCCCAGAAGTAGTAGAAAACTTTCTTTTTTAGTCTCTAAAAATGGTTATAAAAAAGAAAAACTGAATATACATTATTCAGTATTAGATCGTTTGGAGCTGTCTTTGCAAGATTATGAGATCAATTTAATAGAAATTTTCAGCGAGTGTTTTGAAAAGAATGATAGTGGTGGTTATGATTATATTGAAGAGTCAAATTGTTTTAATGTTATTAAGTAAATAATATGTTAGAAAAATTGTATGTACATCGTTTTGAGTTTTTCTTTTTTAGTCAATTAGCAGTTTTATTTGGGTCGTTAATTGTTCCTCAGGTCTTTTTTGATGTTACATTATTACCAATTTTATTTTTAATTAATTTAATAGCAGGTGTTTTGTTGATTTCTAAAAGAAAGACATTGATGTGGTTTTGTGTTTTTTTATTAGTAATTACTACTGCTCTTTTTGGCAAAGATTTATTTATTTATTCTGATAAAAGAGTATTTTCCTATACCAGAATGATTAGTTATTTTTTATTTTATACGGTTGTAACTTATGAAATTATTAAACAGGTATGGCTAGCTGTACGAGTTAATAAAAACGTAATTATAGGACTCATAAGTGGTTATGTTTCTCTTGGATTAATTGGTTTTTTTATATGCTTGAGTATAGAATTAACCACCCCAGGATCATTTAATTTTTTGTTATCTAATACCGTAAATGATTCAGTATCTATAATAGAGAATTTAATGTATTTTAGTTACATAACCCTTTTAACAATTGGGTATGGAGATATTTATCCTGTCTCTAAATTAGCGCATAAAACAGCAATATTAATAGGATTAATGGGACAAATGTATTTAGTTATTATAACTGCTATTGTTGTAGGTAAGTATATAAATCAATTACAAAAAAAAGATTATTAAAGCACTATAATCAATTTAGGAATAATTAATATGGGTGCTTTAAATTTTAATTGGTATTATAGGCTATTACGTATAATACTAACCTAGGTTTGTTTCGTATGTCATATTGAGCTTATCAGAGTATATCATCATAAAAAAAATAACTTGTATTTATGCCTACAGTTTATGTTTTAATTAAAATAAAGCTTATTAACTTGCTTTTGGCCTTCTGTGTTGCTGCTTTTTACAATATAAATAGTAGAAGGTTTTAAATTTTTATTTTTTACTACTTGCCCTAAAATTGAGTAAACCTGTATGGTAACATTATCTAAGTTGCTTACTATTTCACCATTGCTAAGGGTAATTTGTAATCCTTCAATTGCTTCACCATAGGTATTAATATGTAATGTAGAATTATTAAATATACGTGTAGTTCCTTTGTATGAATCATGAGTATATGCCCCTATAGCAACAATACTACCGTCAGAAGATAAACTTACTGAATAGCCAGAGAATTCATTATTATCTACTCCATCAATATCTGCTCCTATTTGCTGCCAAGTACCTGCATTATTTTGATAAACACGTGTAGTTCCTTTGTATGAATCATGAGTATATGCCCCTATAGCAACAATACTACCGTCAGATGATAAACTTACTGAATAACCTGAGTATTCACTATTATCTACTCCATCAATATCAGCCCCTATTTGCTGCCAAGTACCCGCATTATTTTGGTAAATACGTGTAGTTC
>Ga0105354_1000244_pt1 | contig 33848 bp, 28 predicted proteins | sample GOMGulsemesocosm_FD_83658 | JGI IMG/M metagenome (GOLD analysis project Ga0105354, IMG submission 83658) | Methane-oxidizing microbial communities from mesocosms in the Gulf of Mexico - GOM9B Gulf of Mexico | ecosystem: Environmental > Aquatic > Marine > Cold seeps | place: USA: Gulf of America...
AGCCGAACTGGACAAAGACATGCAAAATTTGCTATCCAAGTGGACAGCAATGTGCAAAAAACTTCATAAAGCAGAAGTTCCTTCAACGGTTTTAAGCGAAATGAACAAAACCTCTTCTATTTTAAGAGATTTATTTAACGATTCATTTTCTGCTATACACGTTGACAACAAAACGCTTTATGGACAAATTAAAGAAACGGTTCAACGTATTGCACCAAAGAAAGAATCAATCGTCAAGTTACACCGATCTGATGTCCCTATTTTTGAAAAATATGGAGTTGAGCGTCAGATTAAAACATCGTTTGGTCAAACAGTTTCCTCTAGTAAAGGAACATATTTAGTTATTGAACACACTGAAGCTTTACATGTAATAGATGTAAACAGTGGTAACAGATCTAACAAGTCTAAAAACCAAGAAGGTACAGCTCTAGAAGTCAATATTATTGCAGCTACAGAAGTCGCAAGACAATTAAGACTTAGAGATATGGGAGGAATTATTGTTGTCGATTTTATTGACATGTCAAGCCCTGAAAATAGGAAACAATTGTTTCAACATTTGAAGGATGAAATGGCTACCGATAAAGCTAAACACAAAATATTACCCCCAAGTAAATTTGGGTTAATACAAATAACTAGACAACGTGTTAGACCAGAAGTGAAAATCAAAACATTAGAGAAAAACCCTAATGACAAAAATGGAGCAGAAGTAGAAGCTCCAATTGTATTGATACAAAAAATAACTTCTGAACTTGACAGAATATTAAGCAAAGGAGCTAAAAAAACAGTACTTCATGTACATCCTTTTATAGCTGCCTTTTTAACACAAGGATTTCCATCAATCCGTTCTAAATGGTTTTTAGAACATAAAAAATGGATTAAAATATTACCTAGGGATGCTTACACATATCTAGAATATCATTTTTACAATGATAAAGGAAAAAAAATTAGATAAAAAAAACCAGCGTAATACGCTGGTTTTTTTTTATTATTAACTTTAATTACCACCTTCAACAAGTATGTTGTCGTAATAAAATTTTTCATCTGAAGCCCAAGTGTTTGATGTTATCCTAATACGTAACGTAACACCGCTCAATCCCGAAACAGATACTTGACCATTTGGAAATGTTCCATCTGAAACTAAAGGAGCTACCAGTGTATGGTCGGCAGTTCCATTTCCTCCATAATCTACAAGCATCACCCATGCTCCACCATCAATAGAATACTCTACATTCACATAATCATTAATATTATTGGTATCATCAGCATCATGCTGTGCAGGGTCATATTCTAATTGCCCAGATCCATAAATATCTACAGAAAAACATACTGTTGCATAAGCTGATATTGTTATCGGATGGGTAGTTAAAGATATTGGTCCGTCAGTGTTATTTAGCTCAAAAGCACCAGCAGCATTTGTGTACGCATAATCATTATCTTGTCCAAAAAAATCAGCAGCACTATCATCAATTGTCCATGTAACTCCACCTGGATAATCACCAGAATTTATTCTCTTATCTCGACCAGTATTTAAAGCATAGCCTGAAAAGTCCTCTACATATATTTGCGTATCACAAGTTGGTACTGGAGCACAGTTAATACTTCTCCATACTAATTCTTGTCCATCATAAATATCCCAACACCATTTTCCTGACCCGGCATCACTAACAAAAACCATCATTCCATCGTCTGTAGCATTTACAGGAATTAGAGCTTGCTCTACTTCAGTGACTACCGGCATAATAAATCCCCCCACTTTAGTTGTAATGTAGTTAGCAGCTTCTAAATGTAACACAGCTGCAGAACTTGGCGTAGTTGTCCGAACACCAACCTGAGCATTTAGAGCTAAGCACCAAGTAAATAGCAATAGTAAAAACACTTTTTTTTCCCTCATACTACATTAAATTTAAGACAACATTATCAATACTCCATATCTCATTAGAAGCATTATTTTGCATTCTAATTTGTATATACAAAGTTGTACTTACAGGTAAATTTGATACTAGAACTTTAGAATACGCATTAGGACCTGTCAAATTACCTCCTGAAGGCGCTGCATAAGCAGTAGCAGTATTATCTCCATCATATATAGTAGTAGCGACTGCCGAACCAGAAAAACTCCATTTAGCATTATTATTACCACTAACAGTAAGCTCAGATGACCATGTTGTATTATCAGTACTCACTAACACCTCCACCACATCTGAACCATCAGCTCCATTACCTGAAGTTCCTGAAAAAGAAGCCAAGTCAAAAGACAAGTCAACAGTTGTATGCGCAGAAGTATCAACTGAATCAAAAGAAATAGTAGAATTTGAATTATTTACTTGATATCCTTGTATTCCTTCAGAAAACATTGAAGACGCAGGAAACAAACCAACACCAGATGATACAGATCCTGTTCCTCCTGTAAATGTTAATACTGGTGATACTGGAACAACCTCGAAATCTTGATAATACATAATAGCAGTACTTACTGTCGGCATACAATACATATCTACCCACGTTGAAGTAGAAGCTCTATAGATTTGCACACAACGAGATGTTCCGTCAGATAAAAAAATCATCATTCCATCGTCCACATTCGTAACAGGGATCAATAACCTTTCTGCTAAAGTAACTACTGGTGGCATAAAGCCACCATGTACTCCTGAACTGTTTAAAGATTCTAAATGCAACACAGATGCCGCGCTTGGAGAAGTAGTATTAATACCTACTTGAGCTGATAGTAAGCCACAAAATAATAGTAGCAAAAAAGCTATTTTTTTCATATTTTTGGGATATGTATTTTAGTAAAACCATAGCGAATATAATCTTTTTTTACTTGCTATAAAAATACATTTACAATCCTACCAAACTCTTAACCATAAGCTTACAATAAAAGATTATCTAAACAACACACTTTCATCTTGAACCCAAAAACATACACTTTAACAGAAGCTAAAAGAAAACTCGAGCACTATTGCGCTTACCAAGACAGGTGTCACACTGAAGTCATTATAAAACTCAAAAAAATGAAAATGATTCCTATAGCTATTGACGAAGTAATATACCATTTAATTGAACATAACTTTTTAAATGAAGAACGTTTTGCAAAAAGTTTTGCTCGAGGAAAATTCAATATTAAACATTGGGGAAGAATTCGCATTACAAGAGAATTAAAATTTCGTAAAATCTCTGAATACAACATAAGAATAGCCTTGAAGGAATTTTCAGATGAAGACTACTATACTAAATTAGATTATTTGGCCTTCAAAAAATTAGATTCCATTTCAGAAGTTAACATCTATAAAAAACGTAAAAAGCTAACTGATTATTTACTATATAGGGGTTGGGAACCTCACTTAGTACATGAAAAAACAAACGCTTTAATCCCTCTGAACTAAAGCGCGTACTTTTAAATTATTTAACCAATTTCCTTTTAGCTTTTGCAGCTTCATTTCTATCAATTTTATGCTCTGGTCTAGTCCATTTTGGCTTTTCCCCTAAAGCTTCAAATTGAGAATCAACAGCTTCTACAGTTTGAGGCTGTACTTTTTTAGTAAATGGTTTTTGTGGATTCAACCCTAACAGCTTAAACATTTTCATATCCTCATTTACATCAGGATTTGGAGTTGTCAACAACTTATCTCCTGCGAAAATTGAATTTGCTCCGGCAAAAAAGCACATTGCTTGTCCTTCTCTACTCATTTGAGTTCTTCCTGCAGACAAACGCACCTGAGTTTCCGGTAATACAATACGTGTAGTAGCAACCATACGAACCATATCCCATATCTCTACTGGTTTTTCTCCCTCTAAAGGAGTTCCCTCAACAGCTACTAAAGCATTAATAGGCGTAGATTCTGGCTGAGGATTCAAAGTAGAAAGTGCTACTAACATCCCAGCTCTATCTTCTATATTTTCTCCCATTCCAATAATTCCTCCTGAACAAACAGTTACATTTGTTTTACGCACGTTATCAATAGTATCAAGTCTATCCTGATATCCTCTTGTTGAAATAACTTCTTTATAATATTCCTCTGATGAATCTAAATTATGGTTATAAGCATACAATCCTGCTTCAGCCAAACGTTGTGCTTGATTTTCAGTAACCATACCTAAAGTACAACAAACCTCCATGTCCAATTTATTAATGGTACGCACCATGTCTAACACCTGATCAAACTCTGGACCATCCTTAACATTTCTCCATGCAGCTCCCATACACACACGGGAACTCCCACCTTCTCTTGCTCTTAACGCCTGTGCTTTAACATGATTTACAGTCATTAAATCATTCCCTTCAACACCAGTATGGTAACGTGCCGCTTGTGGACAATACCCACAATCCTCTGAACACCCTCCTGTTTTTATTGAAAGTAATGTTGATACTTGCACCACATTAGGATCATGCTGTTTTCTATGAATAGTTGCTGCTTCATACAGCAAATCCATCATTGGTCTGTTATATATTTCCAGAATCTCTTCTTTCGTCCAGTTATGTCTTACTTTGCTCATAAAATCCGAGTTAATCCCGCAATGGGGGTTATTTATTGAGGTAACCTCTCTATTAAAAACATTATTATCCTTACCCAAAAAGGTAGTTCATTTTAATTTTCAAAAATACTAATTATAAATTGATAGCCATACTATTTTGTCAATAATACAGAAACGGCATTACCACCAAATCCAACAGCATTTATTAATACATTTTTCAATTGTTTTGGCCTGGCTAGCTCTTTCACAAAAGGAACCGAAATCACTTGTTGATATTGCATCATTAAAACAGCCAACTCAATACTCAACATACCAGATGTAGCAAACGTATGTCCCAACTTCCATTTATTAGTTGTTAAAAAAGGTACATCCTTCCCAAAAATTTTTTCTATTGCTTTAACCTCTGACAAGTCACCCTTAATAGTACCTGGCGCATGCATTACTATAGCATCTACTTCATTCGGATTCATATTTCCTAAAGCCATTTTCATCGATGCCTGAAAACATATTGCTTCTGTAGAAATAGAAACATTATGTTCCAATATTTCCGTAGCATAACCTACTCCTTTAATAATAGCTAAAGCATTTTCTTTTACGCCACTTTCCAAACATACTACCGCCGCCCCTTCACCTAACACCATAGTATTCTGTTTTTTATATAGATTTAATGCTTGACATGGATACAATTTTTCGACAAGCTCAGAATATTTTTTCTTATTTTTTGCATAAATTTTCAATGCTTTCATTTGGGCAATTGTAAAATCAGTCAATGCCGCTTCACTTCCACCTACCAGAAACTTACTAGCCATACCCGAAAGTACCCAAGCCACCCCATTCAATAATGCATGTAAACCTGTTGAACATGCTATTGAATGAGAGATTTCCGGACCATCCGTCTGTAAATCATGTGCAGTCCATGAAGAAATATTTCCTAATGTTGTTGTTGGAGAGCTCAACGTTTCCGCAATATCACTCTCTAAAAAAGCCTTGTGATACTTTTCAAATAATGACGTCGCTCCTCTTGACGACCCTATATTAATTCCGAAATTATCAGATGATTCCCACCCTGCTTTTTTTACTGCTTTTCTAGAAACATAAATACAATATAGTACTGAATCATCTAAATGTACATATTTAGGATCAGAATTTCTCAATTCTTCAATTGCAGCTTTATCTTCTTCAGAAATTTGAGCCACAAATGCTGAAAAACTATCAAATTTTTTTTCAGTGATAAAATGATCTTCGTTTTGATAATTATCCCAAATTTGCTTTTGATTACTACCAATAGCCGATAGAGACGCTAATGCTGTTATAGAAACAGGTGATTTCATATTTGTTTTTATACCTATTTTAAGTAGGCAAATTTACACTATTTCTAAAGCCTCTTCAATAGTTTTATATACTTTTTGCAATTGTTCTTTTGTTATTACATAAGGTACTTGTATATATATGGTATTTCCTAAAGGCCTTAAAAACACTCCTCGATCCATAAAGAATTTCAACAATTTGTCTCGTAAATCACCATAACGCTCCATTTCTGTATTTAAATCTAAAGCATAAATAACTCCTAACTGTCTTGTTTCTTTTATTTTTGGATGATTTTTAATACGTTTATTAAACCCTTTATGCGACGTAATAATTTTCTGAATATTACTTTGAATTTCTTTAGTTTGCAACAATTCAATACTTGCTATAGCCGCAGTACATGCTAATGGGTTTGCACAATAAGTATGACAATGAAACATCCCCTTACTAATATCGTTACTCAAAAAGGCATCGTAGATATCTTGTGTACATGAGGTAATAGCCATAGGCATGAGCCCCGCCGTCAAAGCTTTACTTAAACAGATGATGTCTGGCTTTGTTTCAATATAATCAGAAGCAAAATATTTTCCTGTTTTCCCAAATCCAGTCATCACCTCATCTGCAATAGTAAGAATAGCATTTTTTTTACAGAATTTTAAAATTTCCCCCAAACCAATAGCATCATGAGTTTTCATTCCTGCCGCTCCTTGCACTAAAGGTTCATATACAAATCCTGCTACTTTGTTGCTACTAACAATTTCTTTTAGACGCCTAAGTATCACTTGAGTATTATTTCCATCTGGCACAGGAATACGCTTTATACCCATCAATAAATCTTCAAACGGACCATTATATACAGACAAACCAGAAACTGCCATAGCTCCAAATGTATCCCCATGAAATCCGTTTTCAAAAGCAATAAACGTATCTCGTTTTTCTTCTCTATTAAAATGATATTGTAGGGCCATTTTAATCCCGACTTCAACACTTGTAGACCCGTTTTCAGAAAAGAAAATTTTATTTTGATTTTCTGGAAGAATTTTAATCAATTCCTCTGAAAGCTTTACCGCTGGTTCATGTGTAAAATCACTAAACATTACCTGATCTAACTGCTGCATTTGATCAGAAACCCTACTAGTAATAAATTTGTTACAATGCCCAAACATACATGTGTACCACGAAGCTATTGCATCAATATACTCCTTCCCTTTATCATCAACCAACACGCAACCTTTAGCTTTCACTATTGGCAAACTATTTGGATTTAACTGATGCTGCTTTAGCGGATGCCAAATGTAATTTTTATCTCTTTCTTGGAGGCTAGCCTCTTTAGCTTTATTCATTTAATCGTTTTTGCCTATAAATTCGATAATCTTATATATAATTCCTTAATGATTATTTCACAACAACTCTTTAAATTGCTCCGCATACTCCTTAACAACATTCTTATCAAAATAAGGTTCGTCATCAATACGCCCTAAAACAGTTACTCCTGTCATTTTTTCAATGATCTTTTCAGTAGGCTTATTTTCAGTACCGTTAAAAATTACCGAAACATCAAATCCTTTTTGTTGCAACAACTGAATAGTCATTAAACTGTGATTAATACTTCCTAAATAGTGGCGCGACACGACAATTACTTTATAATCCGATTGTATTAAATCCAATATTGTTTGAGTACTGTTTAACGGAACCAATAATCCACCAGCCCCTTCTACAACCAAATTGTTTTTAGTTTTTGGTAATTTAATCTTTTTTAAATCAATTGTGATTCCATCAACTGCTGCTGCAGCATGCGGACTCATAGGAGCATTTAACGCATACGCATTTGGATGAATCATTGTTTTTAAATTAGAAATTAAATTAGCTACTGTATGAGAATCACCTGCTGCTAATTCCCCGGCCTGAATTGGCTTCCAATAATCAGCTTCTAAAGCCTCCGTTAATATTGCTGCAACTATTGTTTTCCCAACATCTGTACCTATACCCGTTACGAACAACTTTCTCATCATAATACTTCTTCCGCTTTAAAATTAATATTACAATCCGCACAATTGTATTCAAATTTTCCATTTATAGGAACCAACTTTAGTAATAAATTTTTAAATGTCGTTTTTAAACTAAAATTTGCAGAATTACAATTTGAACACAAAATTTGCTCTTTTAATAAACTAGGGTCAATTGCCTTAATTATATTTTTAGCAACCTCTACCTGCTCTGTATACACCTGAAGCTTCACCCCACCAATTGCATTACTCACTAATGGATCAGTATCAACTGTATATTCATCGGCTAAAAAAACCTTGACATCTTCAGACTCTAACTTCCCTTTAATAATTAATGCTTCTGATGAATATTGAAACACTGCTATTGTTGTAAAACTATCTTTCATGTACTTACTTTTTTAAACTAATACTAAATATTAATCACGTGCAAATTTACTAAGCAATTTAACACTTCATCTATTTGTTTTCTGGTATTATAAGAATGTAAACAAAAACGCAAACGCTCTTGGCTTTTTGAAACCGTAGGCGATAATATAGGACGTACATCAAATCCCTTTTCTTGTAATACTACCGCACATTTTTTCACAAGCGTATTACCTGATATAATACAACATTGTATTGCAGAATCGCTCTCAACAAATAAATCACTTAAATTTAATTCAATACATTTAACTTTGAAATATTGAATGTTATTATGTAACTGCTGCACAACTGAACAAGGTCTCTCGACTCCACTCGAAATTAATTCTTTATACGCAAAATGAATTGTAATTAATGAATGTGGTGACAAACCTGTAGTATAAACAAAGGATCGTGAAAAATTTATAAGGTAATCTTTTAATTGATTGCTTCCCAAAATTGCGGCACCATGACACCCCATTGCTTTACCAAAAGTTATTATCCTAGCAAAAACTTCATTTTCCACCCCATTTTTCTGTACTAACCCGAAACCAAATACTCCAACAGCGTGTGCTTCATCTACTATTACATGTGCTTTATATTTTTTACATAGTTGCTGTAATTCAATTAAATCAGGTGAATCACCATCCATTGAAAAAACAGATTCCGTAACTACGTATATCTCAGCAAGCTCAGGATGACTTTTTTTAGATTCAGAATGCCGTAATAACTTTTTTTCTAAATCAACTAAATCATTATGTAGAAATGAATATTTTTTAGCATTTGACAACTGTATTCCATCACGTATAGACGCATGTGAATACGCATCATATAGAATCACATCATTACGTTGTGGAACCGAACTAAAGAAACCAATATTAGCATCATACCCTGAATTAAAGATCAACACTTCTGACTGATGCACACTTTTTAATTGCTTCTCTACTATTGTATACAACTCATGATTCCCATATAATAATCGAGAACCAGAAACTCCATTTTGTTTGTATCCATTCGCTATTAAATACTGATGGCTTTTATCGAAAATTATTTCAGAAGTAGCAAAGCCCAAATAATCATTAGAGGAAAAATCTACCAAGTTATTAGACACTAATAGCTTTCTAAAGCTATTATTCTTTATCCGGAGTTGTAATTTTTGATTTAACTTTTTAGGAAACATTCTTCAAAGATAAGAGAGCAAGGTAAAAAATTAAGGATATTATTTAATAACTTTATTTATTCCAAAAATACTTAAAAAGTAATGTATTAAATAGAAATTTTTAAAATACCATATTTTTATTATTAAACGATCATAAATTTAATTATGAAACAATACATCATAATCAAAACCTTATTGACATCTTGTTCTTTTTCCAATACTTTGCTTTTTTTTGGAGCTTTTATATTCTTATATCAAACATAAGATGCTTGATTCAAGCCGTTTTAAAAAAACGGATCATATTTACCATCCAAAACAAAACTTTATTAACTACAAAACCAATACAAGAAGAAAACGAATTAACTATATAAGACATCCCGATGGCAATTAATTTAGAATTATACTTGCCAAACGCAAAATACAAAGCAAAGAACTTACAGGAATAATTGGTATTACTACTGCTAAGCTTTCCACATTGAAATCAGGAAAAGTAAAACTGTTCATTTCTCTATTTTGAAAGCTATTTGTAAAGCTTAAAACTGACAACCAATAGACATTTTATAATATCTCAAGAAATAATCTATTACCCCCTCTCCTTAATAAAGATATGTTTTTTTAAAGACCTTATTAATAATTTCAAAAAGCGACTGATAAAATCAGTTGCTTTTTTATATTTGAAGCTTAATAATAAATATAATTATATGAAAATCAAATACATTTCATTATCAGTTGCTTTTATACTCTTTTCAGTTAATATAATTGCACAAAGTAAAGTTGGCACCGTTAACGTAAACGACATACTTACTAACCTTCCTGAAATTACTACGGTAGAAAAAGCAATAGCTGAATATAAAGGAGAATTAGAAAATACATTAAGTAAAAAAGTTGCTGCCTACAAAACAAAGGTAGAAGCTTATAAAAATAATGCTCCCAACTATAGTGATGTAATGAAAAAAACCATGGGAGAAGAATTATACAATTTAGAAAATGACCTCAAAAAATTTCAACAGAATGGAATTAAACTTACTCAATTAAAACAAGACGAATTACTACGTCCTCTATATAAAAAAATTAGTGATATGATTACTATTATTGCTAAAGAACAAAAATACACTCAAATACTTACTATTGACGGAAATGAATTTGCTTATGCAGATGAAAAATTTGACATAACAACTATTGTAAAAACAAAACTAGGAGTAACAAAATAATTGTACTTTTATTTAATCCATCTCGATACAAGAATACAAGATATAAAATTGCACCAATTTTTGGTCGATAAAAACTAGTTTAACAAGTAGCAAGCTAAACGAAAAAAGCACCAAATATATATACTTGGTGCTTTTTTATTGTTTCAGAGAATTGTATTAATCTGCTAATACAATTACCTTATTATCTTTCATTTCAAGTGTTCCGCTATTAATTGCTAAAAGCGTTTCATTATTAACTCCTTTAGAGAACTTATTTTCAACTGCTTTATCTAACTGGACTGCTCCGTAGATTTTCACATTTCCTTTTCCTAAAGTAGAAACAATAGGCGCGTGATTGTCCAACATTTGAAACTCACCGTTTACTCCTGGCACAGCAACAGAAGTTACTTCTCCGCTATACAATATCACTTCTGGTGTTACAATTTCTAAAAACATACTCTTATTAGTTGTTAATTGTTAGTTGCTAACTTAATATTGCTACTGCCTATTATGCCTCAGCTAACATTTTTTCTCCAGCCTCAATAGCTTCTTCAATAGTTCCTTTAAGGTTAAATGCAGATTCTGGTAAGTGATCTAAGTCACCATCCATAATCATGTTAAATCCTTTAATAGTATCTTTAATATCAACTAAACAACCTTTTAATCCCGTAAACTGCTCTGCTACATGGAATGGCTGAGACAAGAAACGTTGCACTCTACGTGCACGCCCTACCGCTAATTTATCTTCTTCAGATAACTCTTCCATACCTAGAATTGCAATAATATCCTGTAACTCTTTATAACGTTGTAATAATTCTTTTACTCTTTGAGCCGTATCATAGTGTTCATCACCTAAGATTTCAGCTGTTAAAATTCTAGAAGTAGAATCTAACGGATCAACCGCTGGATAAATACCTAACTCTGCAATTTTACGAGATAATACTGTTGTTGCATCTAAATGCGCAAACGTTGTTGCTGGTGCTGGATCCGTTAAATCATCCGCAGGTACATAAACCGCTTGTACAGATGTAATAGAACCTCTTTTTGTTGATGTAATACGCTCCTGCATAGCTCCCATTTCAGTTGCTAATGTTGGTTGATACCCTACAGCAGATGGCATACGACCTAATAAGGCTGACACCTCAGAACCTGCTTGTGTAAAACGGAAGATATTATCAACAAAGAAAAGCACATCCTTTCCTTGTCCATCTCCTGCTCCATCACGGAAGTATTCAGCAATTGTTAAACCTGATAAAGCAACACGTGCACGTGCTCCAGGTGGCTCATTCATTTGTCCGAAAACGAAAGTAGCTTTAGATTCTTTCATTGCAGACATATCCACTTTTTTAAGATCCCATCCTCCTTCTTCCATTGAGTGCATAAAGTCATCACCATATTTGATAATTCCTGACTCTAACATCTCACGAAGTAAATCATTTCCTTCACGTGTTCTTTCTCCTACTCCTGCGAATACTGAAAGCCCACCGTGACCTTTTGCTATATTGTTAATCAACTCCTGAATTAATACTGTTTTACCTACTCCGGCACCTCCAAATAATCCAATTTTACCTCCTTTTGCGTAAGGTTCAATTAAATCAATTACTTTAATACCTGTAAATAAAACTTCTGTAGAAGTTGATAAATCTTCAAATTTAGGTGCCTGTCTGTGTATTGGCAAACCAGCATCTGCTGTTTTAGGCAAAACTGCTAAACCATCAATAGGGTCTCCAATTACATTAAATAAACGACCATAAACATCATCTCCAATTGGCATTTTAATAGGGGCTCCTGTTGCTATTGCAGCAGCTCCTCTACTTAACCCATCTGTCGAATCCATTGAGATTGTACGTACCGTATTTTCCCCAACGTGTGACTGAACTTCAAGAATTAACTTGTTTCCGTTATTATTAACTTCTAATGAATCGTAAATTTTTGGAAGTGCTCCATCTTGGCTGTTGAACTCCACGTCTACAACTGGCCCGATAATCTGTGATACTTTTCCTGTAAGTGCTGACATTCTTAACTATTTAATGTTTAGAAAATTATAAGCGATTGAGTTTACCCCATTTTTCGCGGTGCAAAGATATTCTTTTAAAATTAATTTTCAATGATTTTTCTAACGAAAAAAGCATCTTGATTTCTCAAAATGCTTTTTAAATATATTTTATAGTTGTTTTTTTACTCTACAGTAACAGATTTTGCTAAATTTCTTGGCTGATCAACATTGCATCCTCTCATTACCGCCATATGATACGACAATAATTGTAATGGTATTGTAGTTAATAATGGACTTAACAACTCTAATGTTTCTGGAACTTCAATTACATAATCTGCAATTTCACGAACACTAACATCTCCATTATTAACAACAGCAATGATTTTTCCTTTACGTGATTTTATTTCTTGAATATTGCTTACTACTTTTTCGTAATGCCCTTTTTTAGTTGCAATTATCACTACCGGCATTTGCTCATCGATTAAAGCAATAGGCCCATGCTTCATTTCTGCAGCTGGATAACCCTCAGCATGGATATACGAAATTTCTTTTAATTTCAATGCCCCTTCTAAAGCAACGGGAAAATTAAACCCCCTACCTAAATACAAAAAGTTAGGCATGTCTTTATATACAGCTGAAATCTCTTTGATATGACTATCCAATATCAAACACTCTTTTACTTTTTCAGGAATCAATTCCAATTCTTGCAAATGCATATAATAATCAGAGTTAGAAATAGCTCCTTTAGCTTTTGCTAGTTTTAAAGCAATCAAAGTTAATATTGTTATCTGGGTTGTAAATGCCTTTGTTGATGCCACTCCTATTTCCGGACCAGCGTGTGTATAGGCACCCGCATCAGATTCTCTTGCAATAGTAGAACCAACAACGTTACAAACACCAAAAACAAAAGCCCCTTTTGATTTCGCTAATTGAATCGCCGCACGTGTATCTGCAGTTTCTCCTGATTGAGAAATTGCTATTACCACATCTTTTTCAGTAATAATCGGATTCCTATACCTAAATTCTGAAGCATACTCAACCTCAACTGGAATTCTTGATAAATCTTCAAAAACATACTCAGCAACCAACCCAGCATGCCATGAAGTACCACAGGCAACAATAATAATTCTATCAGCATTTAAAAAACGCTCCATATTATCATCAATTCCAGCCATACGTATAATTCCTTCATTCACCAACATCCTACCTCTATAGGTATCAGTTATTGCGTTGGGCTGTTCATGAATTTCTTTTAACATAAAATGATCATAACCATCTTTTTCAATCTGCTCCAAATTTAATTGAAGTTCTTGAATGTATGGATCAACGATCGAATCGTCTGAAATTTTACGTATTTTTATTTTCTTCCCTTTTCTAACAACCGCTATCTCTTCATCTTCTAAATAAATAGCATTATTTGTATACTCAATAAAAGGAGAAGCATCAGAAGCTACAAAAAATTCCTTATCATCTTCACCAATACCAATCGCTAATGGGCTTCCCATTCTTGCAGCCACTATCTCACCAGGTCTATTTTTATCAAACACAGCAATTGCATAAGCTCCTACTACCTGAGTTAGTGCAATACGAACTGCCTTTCCTAATTTAACCCCCTCATTCTTCTTAACATCTTCTATTAAATTAATCAAAACCTCCGTGTCAGTATCCGAAATAAATTTGTATCCTCTATTTATCAACTCTTTTTTTAACGGAGCATAATTTTCAATGATTCCGTTATGTATAATCACTAAATCTCCAGAGTTAGAAACATGTGGATGTGAGTTTACATCATTAGGCTCCCCATGTGTTGCCCAACGTGTGTGCCCTATTCCTAAAGTTCCTTTAACAGATAGCTCCCCCTGAACTCTTTGCTCTAAATCAACTACCTTCCCTTTCGTTTTTGACAATTTAATATTACCCTCATCTAAAAGCGCAATACCTGAACTATCATACCCTCTGTATTCTAGTCTTTTTAACCCTTTTATAACAATTGGATACGCCTCTCTGAATCCTACATAACCTACTATTCCACACATACACTATCTTAATTATCTTCTTCAGTATAATATATTCTTAACACTAACCTCTTATCCTCATCAACAGCATCTTCATCATACAACACTGTACCCTTGTGCGAATTAACTGAAGACGACAATATTTTCTCTGGTAAACCAGGTACGATATCCGAGTCTTCTATCCCTGAACTCAACACACTAATAACATTATTAGAAACCACTAACCCTAATTGCACGTTAGTAGAGTCATTCTTAATCAAATCAGTAATATGTTCCGTAACTCTAATTTTATATTTCACTCCATAACCAGAATCATCTTTCTCAAGCCTCCCTAAGTGATTCAATTGAGTTTCATTAGTATTTGTTTGAGATGTGTTATCAAATTGATAATCCAACAACACCTTGTTATTATCAATATCATATAAAAAAATACGGTCTGACTCAGATTCACCTCCCATTGGTATTGATTGATCTACATAAAACTCCAAATTAGCTTCATTAATCAATATATTGCTTTCTCTTAAATACTCTAATTTATCTGAAACCCCATCGCCATCGCCATCTGGACCTGTAAATAAATCTACTTTAACCATAGCTCCTTGCCCACCATTTAAATACTTACTTCCAGCAACATCTGTATATGCAAAATTATTATCAAAAAAGTTAACTTTCTTACCATTAAACAATAATTCAATACTCCCTACATCTTCAATATCTTGGTCTCCATCAAAATCAGCATCTATAATCGTAACTCCATCCTCTTCAAACAAAAGTTTTCCATGAAAAACCTCTATACTTGCTTTTGATAAATCCAACCCCATCAAAACACCGTCTGGCAATATTTTTTCTGCTTTAAAAAAAATCCCTCTATAGAAATTTTTAAAATTACTTGCCGAAGATAACGCCTCTTCATTTAGGGGGTCAATCAACCATTCAAAATCTGAAACTCTCAGCCCTAAAGTAGGAGCAGCTGAATTTGACTCAAGCCATAATCTAGGAGACAATCTCTCATCATCATCATCATCTGTTTCTCCTAGCAGATCTATCTCTTCATTTGATGGATAAAACATCGTGTCTTCATACAACAGTTCATTTTCAATACCTGGTAAAGTTTCATTAGAATAATAAACTCTAGATTCTGCCTCTTCATTAAAATCATTTAAAAAATAATCTGAACGATAAATTTTTAAATTTATATTCTCTCCTCCATAAACGGAATCTAATTCATAGGTCCCTTCTCCTTCAGAATCCGTTTCGGTTTTTGTACTAAAGTACGGCACAGATAAGATCACTTTTGTTATCACTGGATTCTCTCCAAAATCTTTACCATACTCACTAAGAGACACTTGAGAAACAACATTAGCCGTCATTTCTCCATACACTGGATGACTATAAAATCCTAAAGTATTATATAGTAAATTATTCGTTTGCACCCCATAATCAACACTACCGTTACCTCCTTTAAAATTAACTTGAGTAGTTGTTATCCCAGCACCAAATTCTTCTTTCAAGTCAAAATGGTTCTCATTTACCAAGCCTGAACCAATGGTATTATAATCCTTATCACATGACCATACAAATAATGCAACAAGTAGTAAAGCCAAAAAGTGCTTTGTGTTTTTCATAGTAATCTTTAATTTCTTGATTATACCATTAAGCTTTTATAGAACTCTGAATAAGCAGATTCAAACTCATCTGGCGATTTATAATCTAAAGTAGGTGTTTCACTATTAGCCATATACTCTATTAACTCGGAATTAACATTTTCTGACCCGAAAACAACTCCGTCAGAATTATCAGCCGCTAATTTCATTATATTTACATAGGTACTGTCTTTAATTACATCTAAAACAGTTTCTTCTATTTTATCGAACTTTATCTTTGATATTAAATCTTCCCCTAAATCCCCTTTAAAGCCTTCAGCATATATCGAGGTAACCACCTTACTATCAGTAAATAATGGCTCATCCCTAAAATACTGCTTTAAATACAAAGGTAACAATGAAGCCATCCAACCATGAACATGAATAATATCTGGCGCCCAATTTAATTTCTTAACCGTCTCTATTACTCCTTTAGCAAAAAATATAGCACGTTCATCATTATCCGGGAAAAGCTTACCGTCCTCATCGGTAAATGTTGCCTTTCTTTTAAAGTATTCTTCATTATCTATAAAATACACCTGCATTCTTTCTTTAGGAATAGAGGCTACCTTAATGATAAGAGGCATATCTAAATCATTAATTACTAAGTTCATCCCTGATAACCTAATAACTTCATGCAACTGATGCCTTCTTTCATTTATATTTCCAAATCTAGGCATAAATATTCTTGTCTGCCCCCCAATTGAGTTTACCGTTTTAGCTGCTTGAAATGAATTTGATGATATTTCAGTTTCAGGTAAATATGGTACCACTTCAGAAGAAATAAATAAAACTCTCTTATCTTTCATTCTATATATATTTTAAATATTCGTTGTATTTTTATTTTATTAAAAACTCATTTCCAATAACATTATATCCTTAGAAAAATTATTTTAAACTTCGCAAAATTACAAAAATTATGCAGATTAGCAGTAATGTATTAGATTTGCATTCATTTAATTTTTATAAAATGACGGTTTTTACCACCCGAAAAGAAATTTTCACCTTTATCAAATCAGCTAAAATTAACAGTAAAACTATAGGCTATGTCCCTACTATGGGAGCTTTACACCAAGGACATGCGTCATTAATCAAGCAATCTATTTCAGAAAACAACATTACTATTATCAGTATTTTTGTAAACCCTACACAGTTTAATAACAGCTCCGATTTAGATAAATACCCCCGTAATTTAGAGAGTGACACTAAATTAATTAAAGAAATTAACTCTAATCTTGTGATTTTTGCTCCTACTGCTAATGAATTATACCAAGGTAACATTACTTCTAAAAACTATTCTTTTGGTGGATTAGAACATGAAATGGAAGGAAAACATAGAGTAGGTCATTTTGACGGCGTAGCTACTGTTTTAGAATTATTTTTCTCTTTAATCACTCCTAAAAGGGCATATTTTGGAGAAAAAGACTTTCAACAACTACAAATAATTAAAAAATTAGTTACAGCCTACAGCATTGATGTTGAAGTTATTGGATGTAAAATTCACAGAGAACATTCTGGACTTGCAATGAGTTCTCGAAACGAACACCTTTCAATAAACGCAAGAAAAGAAGCTGCTTTTATCAACCGAACATTATTAGAGGCTAAGAAACAATTTGGCACGAAAAGCGCTCTAAAAGTCGAGGAATGGGTTACTAAACAGTTTGCCAAAAACAACTATTTCAAATTAGAATATGTTGCAATTGCAAATACAGAAACCTTAAAACCAGTTAAACGAAAGTCTAAAAAACAAAAATACAGAATATTTATTGCTGCATTTATTGATAACGTCAGATTAATAGATAATATTGCTTTAAATTAATACCTTTGCCTCATGTTAGTACACGTAGTAAAATCAAAAATTCATAGAGTAAAAGTCACTGGAGCCGATCTAAATTATATAGGAGGCATTACAATTGATGAAGACTTAATGGATGCCGCAAATATTGTTCAAGGCGAAAAAGTTCAAATCGTTAACAACAATAATGGTGAGCGCCTAGAAACTTATGCCATCCCTGGCCCAAGAAATTCAGGGGAAATAACTCTAAATGGTGCCGCAGCAAGAAAAGTAGCAAAAGGAGATGTTTTAATTTTAATCACTTATGGGATGATGAACATTAAAGAAGCCAAAATATTTAAGCCATCACTAGTGTTCCCTAACGAAGAAAACAACTTATTAAAATAATTCTTGAGTAAAAAAACACTCATAAAAACACTAAAAATAATTACACCAATCTTTTTTGGTGTTTTTTTAATTTGGCTTACTTACATAAAATCTACTCCAGCAGAAAGAGCTGACGTTATCGCATATATTAAAAATGCAAATCCTTTCTGGGTATTAACTTCTGTTTTAATAGGGTTATCAAGTCACCTTTCTAGGGCTTATCGATGGAAATTTACTCTTGAACCATTAGGATATCAACCCAGGTTTATAAATAGCTTTATGGCTGTAATGATTGCTTATTTTGCCAACCTAGGAATACCACGTTCAGGGGAAATTTTACGTGCAACCACACTAACAACATACGAAGGAATCCCTTTCCAAAAAGCCTTCGGGACAATTGTAGCTGAAAGAATAGCTGACCTAATTATGAGCTTTATATTCATATTTATTGCTTTAGCACTTCAATTTGAAATGATAGTCAATGCTGCATCTCCAGTTATAAACAGCATACAAAACAAAATAAAAACAAACCCAACAATCATAATCATTGGCATATCAATAACTATACTAGCTGGCTTAATAGGGTATATATTTTTAAAAAACTCCAAGAACATTTTTGTTAAAAAAATAACAAATTTCATTATCGGTCTAAAAGAAGGAGTTTTAAGCATTGTAACAATGAAAAAAAAATGGGCATTTATTGCACACACCATATTCATTTGGACAATGTACTTTTTAATGTTTTACGTTATTTTTTTCGCTGTAAAAGACACTGAAAACACTCCATTAAGTACAGCCATAGTCGCTTTCGTTACTGGATCATTTACCATGGCAGCTACTAACGGAGGGCTTGGGAGCTTCCCTTTAGTCATTCAAGAAACACTAAATTTATTCAACATTAGCAATCAAAGCGGCTTAGCAATAGGCTGGATTATGTGGGGAGCACAAACCTTACTAAATATCGTTTTTGGAATAATTTCATTCTTCTACCTTCCAATATACAATAGAAAAAAATAATCTGTATATTGTACATCAAACTTTTACCGAAACACAATTATAATATGAGAAAATTAATTTTACTTATTACAATAACATTCACTTACACAAACATGTTTTCCCAAACAGTTTATAGAGAAATTAATGGTCCAAATGGAGAAAAAAGACAATTAAAAATTCAGGTCCCTAGAAACTATGAAGCCAACGTAGACACTATGTACCCTGTTATTGTTGTTTTTGATGGAGATTATTTATTTGAACCTGTGGCCGGAATTACCGACTACTACTCCTATTGGGATGAAATGCCAGATGCTATTGTTGTCGGGATTAACCAAACAAATCATAAAGAACTAGATTTTACTTGCGACGAAATTAATGGCCTACCAACTGATACAGGGGCTGATTTTTTTGAATTCATAACATTCGACCTATTTAACTTCATCGATAACAACTATCGTACAGTTCCATTCAGAACAATTATAGGACATGGAGAATCTGCAAATTTTATAAACTTTTATCTATTTCAAGAGAAACCGTTTTTTAACGCGTATATTTCACTAAGCCCAAGTTTTACTCCTAAAATGGAATTAAGATTAAAAGAGCAATTTTCTGATATTCAAATCCCTATTTACTATTCGCTAACAACTTCCGAAAAAGACAGAAAAAGAAGTAAAGCTAGTATTGAAACAGTAAACAAAACTCTTAAAGCAATTTCTAACGAAAACTTTAATTATAACTATAACTACTACAAAGGAAAATCACATTACGAATTAGTAAATCACGCACTACCAACAGCTATTGAAAAAGTTTACAAAGCATACAAACCAATTGACAGAGAAGAATACAAAGAAAAAATGCTAACTTTTAGCGAAGGTACTGCTTATGATTATTTAATTAAAAAATACGATACGATTAAGAGCTTATACGGATTGGACAAACAAATTAGGATTAATGATTTTAATGCAGCCGAAGCTGCTTTAAAGAAAAATGAAGAATGGGAAGCTTTTAAGCTATTAAGTAAACTTGCTAAAGAAGAATACCCTGAATCTATGCTAGGAATGTATTATATGGGTATTCATTACGAAAATATCGGCGAACCTAAAAAAGCAATTAAAGCATACCAATCTGGTTTTATTATGAATGAGATAGGTCGAATAACAAAAGATGACATGTTGCATTACGCAGATCTTATCAAAGCAGATTTCGGCTTGTAACCATGGCAAAAACTACCACTACATTTTATTGCCAAAATTGCGGAGCATCATTTGCAAAATGGCAAGGTCAATGCACATCATGTAATAATTGGAACACTATTGCTGAAGAAATTATCCAAAAAAGCACAAAACAATCTTGGAGTGTCAGTAATAATTCTAGCAGAGATAGAGTTTCAAAACCAATTAAAATAGCGGACATTGAAACCTCTCATGAAGCACGATTAAAAACTACCAGCAAAGAATTTAATCGTGTCCTTGGAGGAGGTATTGTACCCGGTTCACTTACTTTACTTGGAGGAGAACCCGGCATAGGAAAGTCTACTTTACTACTACAACTTGCCTTAAAACTCCCTTTTAAAACATTGTACGTCTCCGGAGAAGAAAGCGCACAACAAATAAAAATGCGAGCAGAACGTTTAACAAAAAACGCCGACAACTGCTTAATTTTAACGGAAACAAAAACACAACACATCTTTAAACAAATTAAAGCCACAAACCCTGATTTTGTAGTCATTGATTCTATTCAGACACTACACACCGATTTTGTAGATTCGTCCGCAGGTAGTATTTCCCAAATAAGGGAATGCACTTCAGAGTTAATTCAATTTGCTAAAGAAACGTCAACACCCGTTTTACTGATTGGACATATTACAAAAGACGGGCATATTGCCGGTCCGAAAATATTAGAACATATGGTAGATACCGTCTTACAATTTGAAGGTGATAGAAATCATGTTTACAGAATACTACGCTCTATAAAAAACAGATTCGGATCAACTCAAGAAATTGGAATATTTGAAATGCTCGGAAACGGACTAAGAGAAGTTTCTAATCCATCAGAAATTCTCATATCAAAAAACTCCGATCAACTAAGCGGTAATGCAATTGCAGTAAGCGTAGAAGGCATGAGAACATTACTGGTAGAAATACAATCACTCGTTAGTACTGCAGTATATGGAACACCACAAAGAAGCACTACTGGATACAATGTCAAAAGACTAAACATGCTCCTTGCTGTATTAGAAAAACGCGCAGGATTTAAATTAGGTGCTAAAGATGTTTTCTTAAATATTACAGGAGGAATCTCCGTTGATGACCCTGCAATTGACTTAGCTGTAGTGGCAGCCATTTTATCAAGCAATGAAGACATTATTATAGATAAAAGCATATGTTTAGCCGGAGAAGTAGGTTTGTCGGGAGAAATTAGACCCGTAAATAAAATTGATCAGCGGATTTTAGAAGCTGAAAAACTAGGGTTTACCAAAATACTAATCTCTAAACACAATAAAGTTTCAGTAAAAAATCTTAAAATAAAACTTATTTTAGTATCAAAAATAGAAGATGTCATCAGCGAATTACTCGGATAATTAATGTACACACAAGACTGTCAAAACTCATTTCATAGAAGGAATTTGTATATTACCTAAACTCATGGTACATTTACAAAATTATAACCCCTATTATAAATCACACAAACCATGGAATTAATTGAGATTTTCGGATATCTCAGCGCTCTTGCGATCGGCGTCTCTCTTGGGCTCATTGGTAGCGGCGGATCTATACTAGCAGTACCAGTACTTGCTTATCTTTTTTCTATAGATGAAAAAATGGCAACAGCATACTCACTCTTTATTGTTGGATCAAGCGCTCTTGTAGGAGGAATTAAACAACACTACAAAGGATACGTCAACTGGAAAATAACATTCATATTTGGCCTCCCAGCAATTGTTGGAGTAATTATTGTACGAAAATTTGTTATTCCTGCGCTACCTGATATCCTATTTACTATTTACGAGTTTGAATTCACACGTAGAATGATTATGTTCGGCTTATTTGCAGTGCTTATGATCCCTGCAGCCTGTTCAATGCTTAAAAATAAAAAAGAGATAATTGACCCAACTTGTAAGAATACAAATTACAACTATCAGTTAATTATACTAGAAGGAATAGTTGTTGGGGTTATCACAGGATTAATAGGAGCTGGAGGAGGATTTATAATCATTCCTGCCTTGGTCATACTTGCCAATCTTGACATGAAAACTGCTATTGGAACTTCATTAATTATTATTGCTTTAAAATCCTTATCGGGCTTTTTATTAGGAGATGTTTCAACAATGATAATTGACTGGAAATTCTTAACAACCTTTACCTTAATTTCACTTGCAGGAATATTTATTGGAAGTTACTTGAACAACTTCATCAATGGAAAAAAATTAAAAAAAGGATTTGGTTACTTTGTTTTTGCTATGGCTTTTTTCATTTTTTACATGGAGTTTTTTGTGAAAAAATAAAGTATTTCAAAACAATCAAACATTGTTTACTATATAATATACGTAAACAATTTATACCTTTGAATTTTCATAAAAGGGAATATTTGCCCTTTTTGGAGTACGGACATGTTATTAAACTAATATGACTACGATAAACCAAAAGATCTAAACACATGAAAATAGAACAAATATATACTGGATGTTTAGCACAAGGTGCTTATTATATAGAAAGCAAAGGAGAGGTTGCTATAATTGATCCATTACGCGAAATTCAACCTTACATCAATAGGGCAAAGCTTGATGACGCTAAAATTAAATATATTTTCGAAACTCATTTTCATGCCGACTTTGTCAGTGGGCACATTACTTTAGCAAAAAAAACAGGTGCAGAAATAATTTTCGGCCCAAATGCTGAAACAAATTTTAGAGCCACCATTGCAAAAGATAACCAAGAATTCAAATTAGGTGACATCACTCTAAAAATACTACACACCCCTGGACATACTATGGAAAGTAGCACCTTTTTACTAATTGACAAAAATGGAAATAATCATGCAATATTCAGTGGAGACACACTATTTATTGGAGATGTTGGACGTCCAGATCTAGCTCAAAAAGCAGGAAGTATTACTGAAAAAGATCTGGCTGGTTATTTGTTCGACAGCTTGCGTAATAAAATAATGACCTTAGAGGATAATGTAATTGTATACCCCGCTCATGGCGCAGGATCTGCTTGCGGAAAAAACATGAGTAAAGAAACAACTGGCACTATTGGTGGTCAAAAAAAAACGAACTATGCCTTACGTGCTAACATGACTAAAGAAGAATTTATCTCTGAGGTTACTGATGGGCTACTCCCTCCTCCTGCATATTTTCCTCAAAATGTCAAAATGAATAAGGAAGGATATGATGACCTTGATACTATTATAGAACGAGGAACCCATGGGTTATCTCCTACAGATTTTGAGAACAAAGTAAATGAAACTGGTGCAATCGTTTTAGATGTACGTCATCAAAATGACTTCGTACTAGGACACATACCACGCTCTATATTTATCGGTATTGATGGGGGATTCGCCCCATGGGTTGGCGCATTAATTGGTGATGTAAAGCAACCTATTTTATTAGTAGCTCCAAAAGGACGAGAGACAGAAGTAATCACTAGGCTTTCTAGGGTTGGCTTTGACAATACTATTGGCTTCTTAAAAGGAGGCTATGACGCTTGGGTAAAAGAAGGAAAAGAAACTGACACTTTAAGATCAATTACAGCAGAGCAGTTTGCTTCTGAAAGAGGAGACACTAAAGTATTTGATGTCCGTAAAGTTGGTGAATTTCAATCAACACATGTCACCAATGCAACACACACTCCATTAAGCAGAATAAACGACTACTTAGACAATTACAAAGCCGAAGAAAAAAGTTATATACATTGTGCAGGAGGTTATCGTTCTGTGATAGCTGCATCAATTATAAAAAGTAGAGGAATACACAATATCACTGATGTAAAAGGTGGTTTTGGCGCAATCAAAAAAACAACTGTTTCAATATCTGACTACGTTTGCCCATCTACCTTATAACAAACAACTATACCTATGAAAAATTTATCACAAACTGAGTGGAGCTCATCTATCATTAAAGAGAATACCATTATTTTAGATGTAAGAACTCCTAACGAATGGGCTGAAGGGATAATTGAGAATGCTCTTATGATAAACATACTAGAACCTCAATCATTCATGGAAGAAATTGAAAAACTAGACAAAAGTAAAAATTATTATGTTTATTGTAGAAGCGGTGCTAGAAGCGGGCAAGCTTGTCAAGTAATGAGTTCAATAGGGTTTGGCGAAACAAATAATCTTAGTGGCGGGATATTAGAATGGACTGGAAAAACAGTACTCCCAAGCTAGAATTATCATCATTTTACTCTAAAAAGAGAAAAAATTAATTTTTTCTCTTTTTAGAGTACTTAAACCCAATCAAGAGCTGTCCAAAAAAGCTTTTTGGAAAATCTTCATCCCCTTCCCAACCTAGCGCAATTGTTCCACTATTTTCAGGGATATAATTCGTTTTAAAAATATAATCCCAAATACTTAAGCTAATTCCAAAATTAACTCCATTCTTTCTGTTCTCAGGAAGTAATTTTACATGATGATACAAATGCATTACAGGATTATTAAAAACATACTTTAACCACCCCCAAGTAACCTTGATGTTTGCGTGATTCAAGTGACCTATTGTAATTGCAACAAAATGCACTATAAAAGCTTGCTCTGGCTCAAAACCACCCAACAACATAATCGCAATTGTTTTTAATGGCTTATAAAATATATTTTCCATCCAATGATAACGAAGATGTGCTGCGAACCCCATTTCCTTTACAGAATGGTGTACTTTATGAAACTCCCACAAAAACTCATATCTATGCAGTAAAACATGAGTTAACCATTGTACAAAATCTAACAATACAAAAAACACCAATAATTGCAGCCCATTTGATAACTCAGAAATATCAAACAATACTATACTTTTTATCGTCAAGCCTACATCACTAAATACAACTTCTAATACTCTATAAAAACCACTAATCACTATTGAAAATATGACAAAATTAAAGAACATATAAAATCCATCTAACCAAAAATCTTTTCTAAACAACGCTTGATTTTTTCTCCATGGAAATAGAACTTCCATCCCCCAAACAACTACAGATATTACAATCAATCCCCAAAAAAAATTAGTATACCATGGATTTATATCAAACATAATAGATTTCCATGTCCAGTGTAAACTTCCCTTAAACGCATTTATAAATGCTTCAATATATTTTTCCATCGTTATAAATATACAACATAGAATACTAAGGCGCAGGATTTGGAATTACTGAATGAATTACCTCTATATTAGCTAAAATATCCTCAGATAGAGTAACATCAATACTAGATATGTTTTCTTTTAATTGAGCCATCGTTGTGGCCCCAATAATATTACTAGTCACAAAAGGCTGCTGATTTACAAAAGCTAATGCTAAATGCGTTAAACTCATATCATACCTATCAGCTATCTCCAAATACTTTTTAATTGCATTTGTAGATTGCTCACTTGAGTAACGAGAATATTTTGGAAACATTGACACTCTACCAATAGCTTTTTGGTCTTTAATATATTTCCCTGATAAGGTTCCGAAAGCCAATGGGGAATATGCTAACAACCCTACTTCTTCTCGCATTGATATTTCAGCCAACCCATTTTCATAACCTCTATTAATTAAGGAATAAGCGTTTTGTATGGTTTTCACTCTTGGCAATCCTTTTTTAGATGCTTCTAAAAACTTCATAGCACCATAAGCCGTTTCATTAGAGACCCCAAACTCCCTTATTTTTCCTGCTGTAACAAATTCATCTAATACCGCTAAAATTTCTTCAAAATTATCCTGCCATTGCTCAGTACTGTCATGTTTATAATCTCTTTGCCCAAATATATTTACATTCCGTTCAGGCCAATGCAATTGATACAAATCTACATAATCTGTTTTTAAACGCTTTAAACTCATTTCTAAAGCTGCTTTTAAGTTTTGCTTGGAATAACTTAAATCGTCTCTAATCCAATCCATATTACGATTAGGACCAGCTATTTTGGTTGCCAATACCACTTTATCTCTATTACCCGTTTTAGCAAACCAACTTCCTATATACTCTTCTGTTTTACCTTGTGTAGCAGGAGTTGGAGGAACTGCATACATTTCCGCAGTATCAAAAAAATTGACTCCTTGACTAATAGCATAATCCATTTGTTCATGCCCTTCAGATTCAGTATTTTGATTACCAAAAGTCATGGTTCCTAAACATATTTTACTGACTTTAATATCAGTTTTTGGGATAGTAGTATATTTCATTTTGAATAGATAAGTTCTAGAAAAACCGACAAGATACTAATTAACTCAATACTTTTGTACCGATTAAAATATCGAAGAATTAAAAAAAACAATGAACATATTACATATATAATATATTCATTGTTTTTAACATTTTAACTTAGCTTATTGTATTTCATTCAACAGCTTAGATACCTCATCTAATTTAGGCGTTAAAATGACTTCAATTCTTCTATTTTTTCCTTTCCCTTCAGGAGTATCATTTGTTGCTATTGGTGCAAACTCACTTCTCCCTGCCGCTGTCAAATTTTCAGCGTTTATTTTTTTATTTCCTTGTAATATATTTACAATTGCAGTAGCCCTTTTTGTTGACAAATCCCAGTTCCCTGAAATATCTCCTTTTCCTCTAAAAGCATCATTATCGGTATGTCCTTCAATTAATACATTTATTTCAGGATTCTCAGCCAAAACTTCTCCTAACCGATTCACTGCCTGTTTTCCTTCTGTACCAATTTTCCAACTACCTGATTGGAACAGTAGTTTGTTTTCCATTGAAACATATACTTTTCCATCACGCTGTTCTACCGTTAGACCTTTACCTTCAAAATTTGTTAATGCTTTAGAAATTGAGTTTTTCAAAGTCTTCATGTTAGCATCTTTTGCAGCTAAAGCTCCTTCAAGTTCATCTACTCTTTTAGATCGTGCATCCAATTCTTTCTGCAAGCCTACTAAACGAGCATTCTCGGCTGCAAGTGCTTTCTCTTTATCTTCTAACTGCTGTAACAACACTCTATTTTTAGCAGTGTTTTTAGCCAACTCGGATGCACTACTTTCTTCCAGTTTTTTATATGACTTTCCTAAACCATCAACTTTCGCTTGAGAATTTGCAATTTCATTTGCTAAGTTAGCTTTATCAGCTTTTAATTTTTCAAGCTCTGAATTTGCTGTGTCTAAATCAGTTTCCAATTGTGTTGTTAACTCTTCACAATCTTTATTTTTATCCGCTAAAGCCCTGTGTTCCTTCTTTAGTTTGGCATAATTACTTTCTAAATCAGAAAATACTTTTTTCGACACACATGATGTAATTAATGTTGTCCCTATTATTACTAATAAAATTTTTTTAATCATAATTGTTCTCCCAATATATAGTCTTCAACAAGCTCCGACTATCGTTATTACTCTATTTAAAAACTACTGTTAACCAACTACTATGGTTAAATACGTAAATTAATCTATTTCTACTACAATAGGACAATGGTCAGAATGCCTGGCTTCTGGTAAAATTACAGCTCTTGTTAATCTATTCTTTAGCGACTCAGATACCATTGCATAATCTAATCGCCATCCTTTATTATTATTCCTTGCATTAGCTCTGTAACTCCACCAACTATACTGATGTGGCTCGCTATTGAAATAACGAAATGAATCAATAAATCCACTGTTAATAAACCCTCCTATCCATTCCCGCTCGACAGGCAAAAAACCGGAAGTATTCTTTAAACCTTTCGGATTATGAATATCAATTTCTTCATGACATATATTATAGTCCCCACAAATGATCAAGTTCGGGATTTCATTTTTTAATTCATTAACATACTGCTGAAAATCAGCCATATATTTGAATTTAAATTCCAAACGAGCGTCATTAGTCCCAGAAGGAAGATACAAACTCATTATAGAAACATCATCAAAATCCACACGTAAATTTCTTCCTTCAAAATCCATGTACTCTATTCCAGTACCATACTCTATATGATTTGGCTCTGTTTTTGATAAAATCGCTACACTCGAATAGCCTTTTTTCTCTGCGCTATACCAGTAATGAAACGGATACCCAGCTTCCTCAAAGACAGTCAAATCTAATTGTTCTTTATGAGCTTTAGTTTCTTGAATACAAATTACATCTGGACTAGCTTGTTGTAACCATTCGATAAAGCCTTTTTTTAATGCAGCTCGTATACCATTAACATTATAAGAAATTATTTTCACGTAAAGTTCCTTTATTAAATTTTATTTATATCGCTAAAATAACGAAACAAATAAGGATATTTACGTTAATGAACTCTTAAATTTCAATAACTTATTCACTGAAAAAAACACATTAAATTTAAAGTCCAAAAAAATGTACTTTTGTGTTGGAATAAAACTGAACTATCAGCGTTTAACACTTGATGAGAATACCTTTATTTTTATTTTTCACCTTCATTAGTTTTTTGGGCTACACTCAGGAGACTAATAATAATCGCATACAAAAAAAAGTTCAGGTTAAGGATACTATATATGTTGACTCTGTAAGTATTACCCCTTTCCAATTCAAGCTTTTTGATAAAGGCTTAAAACCTATTGATAGTACACAATACACTATTGATTATGGAAAAAGTATTTTACTTTTAAAAAACAGTGATAATATTGCTACAGATTCCATTTATATACACTACACCAAATACCCTGATTTTGTTACTAAAAAATACTTTTTATTTGATAAAAGTATCATTGTAGAAAACACTCAAAACACTCAAAAACTATACAGTCTAGGGGTATCAAATGTCAAGCGAAACTACACCCCTTTTGACGGTCTAGAAACCTCTGGGAGTATCTCTAGAGGAATAGCTATAGGAAACAATCAAAACTCTGTTTTAAATTCAGAATTAAACTTGCAAATTTCTGGAAAAATATCCGACAAAGTTTCTTTAAGAGCATCTTTACAAGATTCAAATATCCCATTACAAGAAGGTGGCTATTCACAAAAATTAAATGAATTTGACCAGGTATTTATTGAATTATTTAGTGATAATTGGCTACTTCGTGCTGGAGATGTAAATCTGGAAAACACCAATTCATATTTCGGGAAGTTTTCAAAAAAAGTACAGGGGATTTATGCTACAGGAACTATTAAGCGCAACAGTAGTGAAACAACATTATTTGCATCGGGAGCATTAGTAAAAGGGCAATATGCTAAAAGTAGCTTTAAAGGGTTAGAGGGAAATCAAGGACCTTATAAACTTACTGGTAAAAATGGCGAATTATTCATACTACTTATTTCTGGAAGTGAAACTGTATACATTAACGGGCTTCCATTAAAAAGAGGTGAAAACAATGATTATATAATTGATTACAATGCAGGTGAAATCATTTTTAATGCTACGTACCCAATTACTTCTGAAATGAGGATCACAGTTGAGTACCAATATAGCGATCAGAATTATAGCAGAATTATAGCTTATGCTGGGGGAGCACATAAAGATAAAAAACTAAGCATTGACGCCCATGTATATACTGAAAATGACGCAAAAAACCAACCCTTACAGCAAAGTCTATCTGCTGACCAAGTTGCTATTTTACAAGCAGCTGGAAATGACATTAGTTTAATGACTGCTCCCTCCGCAATCCCTGAAGCATATACTGAAAACAGAATCCAATATAAAAAAGAACTTATTGGAAGTACCGAAATTTTTGTTTTTTCCACAGAGCCTACTGATGAACTTTTTCAAGTAAAATTTAGCCTTGTTGGAAACAACCTAGGAAACTACAAACTCATTAACAGTAATGCAATCAGTAATATTTTTGAATACATAGCCCCTATTAGCGGAATACCTCAAGGAAATTACGAGCCAATTATCCAATTAATTCCGCCTACAAAATTACAAATGACCGTAATTGATGCAAGCTATACTCCTAATGATAAAACCCTATTAGAGTTTGAACTTGCAGGAAGCAAAAATGATTTAAATTTATTCTCAGATATTGATGATGAAAACAATAACGGGTTTGCAGGAAAACTTACTCTAAAGAGAACTATTATACAACAAGATAGCTCGTGGAACTTAAATGCATTTTTAAACACTGATTATATCAATAAAAATTTTAAAACTATAGAACGTTTATACCGTGTTGAGTTTGATAGAGATTGGAATTTAGAAAACCCTCTTGGAAATCAGCAAATAATCAGCTCAGGAGTTTCTTTGCATCATCATAAAAAAGGAGTTATTAATTACCAATATGAACATATGGAGTTTTCAGAGAACTATAATGGAAATAGACATGTGCTCAATAACTCTCTAAACTTAAATAAATTCCAAGTAGCTTCTAATTCAAGCTTCTTAAGAAATTCTTCAGAAAATTTTGATTCAAAATTTCTTCGTTTTTCTGCTCGCGTTTTATACCAATTAGAAAAAGGATGGATAGGATCAAAAACAAGCTTAGAAAACAATCTACAAGAGGATAAAAACACCAAATTACTTACGGGAAATAGTCAAAAATTCAATGCTTACGAAGCTTTTACTGGTATTGGTGATAGTACAAACATCTTTATTGAGTTAGGGTATAAATACCGAGTAAATGATAGTTTAAAAAATGGAGCATTGGCTAGAGTAAATAATTCAAACACTTATTATTTAAAATCTAAGCTAATTAATTCTCCAAGAACAAAATTAACCCTTCATGCTAATTATAGAACTTTACAGCACAAAGACGAAGCTATTGATAATGAAAAATCGTTAAACTCAAGGATATTATACAGTCAGAAAATCTTTAACCAATTTATTCATTTAAATACTATTTTTGAAATAAACTCTGGAGTTGTGCCTCAACAAGACTTCACCTTTATCGCTGTTGATGAAGGGCAAGGATATTATACCTGGATAGATTATAATGAAAATGGTATTCAAGAATTAAATGAATTTGAAATTGCTCAATTTCAAGACCAAGCAAACTATATTAAAATATTACTTCCCAACCAAGTATTTGTAAAAACACAACAAAATAAACTGAGTACTTCCTTAGCGCTAAATCCTAAAATATGGATTAACTCAGATAACGGATTTAAAAAAATTGCGGCAAAATTTTTCAATCAAACTTCTTTTTTAATTGACAAAAAAACAAAACGAGAAAATAACTTTGATTTTAATTTATTACAAAAAGAAGACGATAAACTACTAACTATAGGCTCTAGTTTTAAAAACACGCTTTTCTTTAATCGTGGAAAACAAAACTATTCTAGCTCATATACTTATTTGAAAACTAAAAACAGAAATATCTTAAGTATTGGCTATCAAGAAAGCAACATTACTAATCAGCAACTTCTCTTTATTCATAAATTTTATAATAGTTGGTTGTTTGAGTTTCGAAATAATATTGGTAGTATTAATAATCAATCTGAAAACTTTAGCACCAATAATTATGATTTAAAAAGCTGGAGCACCAATCCTAAAATATCATTTTTAGCTTCTACAAATACCAAATTAGATGCCTTTTATGAATATTCTGTTGAAGAAAATAAAATAAGTGCTTTTGAAACACTAAACCAACAACGGATGGGGGTATCTTTTTCTATTGCTAAAAAAGATAAAATATCATTAAACGGAGAGTTTAACTACTATATTAACGACTTTACAGGAAATTCCTTTTCCCCAGTTGCCTATCAAATGCTTGAAGGGCTTGAAAAAGGGAAAAATTTTACTTGGAATATGTTTATTCAAAAACGAATCACTAAGTTCTTAGACTTGAACATCACCTATTTTGGAAGAAAAAGTGAAACCTCTAAAACTATCCATACCGGTAACATTCAATTGAAAGCATTTTTCTAAACTCGAGTTGGACATGTAACAAAACGAACTAACATTCTCCCTAAAATAAAGAAAACGATATAAATCAAATAAAGCGACTTAAAAGCCGCTTTATACATCTATTACTTTAGTTAACAACTACATTCTCGTCAACCAATTTTTCATATTTACCTCTTGATCAATTATGGTCTTCAACGCTTCTATTTTCACTCTTTTCTGTTCCATCGTATCCCTATGGCGAATAGTAACCATATTATCCTCTAAAGAATCATGATCTACAGTAATACAGAAAGGTGTTCCTGCTGCATCTTGACGACGATAACGTTTTCCTACAGCATCTTTTTCATCATAAATTACATTAAAATCCCATTTTAAATCAGCTACAATTTTTTTCGCCACTTCAGGTAACCCATCTTTCTTTACTAACGGAAATATAGCTGCTTTTGTAGGTGCTAATACCGCTGGCAATTTCAATACCGTACGTGTTTTACCATCTTCTAACGCTTCTTCTTGTAACGAATTAGAGAATACTGCCAAAAACATTCTATCTAACCCTATAGAGGTCTCTACAACATACGGTGTATAACTTTCATTTATTTCTGGGTCGAAATACTGCAATTTCTTTCCTGAAAATTTTTCATGCGCTTTTAAATCAAAATCTGTCCTTGAGTGAATTCCTTCTAATTCTTTAAATCCAAATGGGAAGTTAAATTCAATATCGGATGCTGCATCAGCATAATGTGCTAATTTTTCATGATCATGAAAACGATAATTTTCTTTTCCTAAACCTAATGATAAGTGCCATTTTAATCTAGTTTCTTTCCATTGGTCATACCATTCTTTTTGCGTCCCAGGACGTACAAAAAATTGCATTTCCATTTGCTCAAACTCACGCATTCTGAAAATAAATTGTCTTGCAACAATTTCATTCCTAAATGCTTTACCTGTTTGTGCAATACCAAAAGGCACTTTCATTCGCCCTGTTTTTTGCACATTAGAAAAGTTTACAAAAATACCTTGTGCGGTTTCAGGGCGCAAATATAAATCCATAGCAGTTTCTGCAGAAGCACCTAACTTCGTGCCAAACATCAAGTTAAACTGACGTACATCCGTCCAGTTTTTTGAACCTGATACTGGACAAGCAATTCCTAACTCTTCAATAAAAGCCTTAACTTCATCAAGTTTTTCTTCTTCTAAAAGCTTCCCTAATTTATCTAACAGCGCTTGCTTTTCAGCTCTGTATTTTAAAACTTTAGGATTCGTTGCTTCAAATTCTGCTTGATCAAAAGCTTCCCCAAAACGCTTAGCAGCTTTTTTGATTTCCTTTTGTGCTTTAGTTTCTAATTTCTCAGCAAAATCTTCTACCAAAACATCAGCTCTATATCTTTTTTTAGAATCTTTATTATCTATTAATGGATCACTAAAGGCATCAACATGCCCAGAAGCTTTCCATGTAGTAGGATACATAAATATTGCAGCATCAATACCTACAATATTATCATGCAATTGCACCATTGATTTCCACCAGTATTCTCTGATGTTTTTCTTTAACTCTGCTCCATTTTGAGCATAATCATATACTGCAC
>Ga0105354_1000246_pt1 | contig 33628 bp, 29 predicted proteins | sample GOMGulsemesocosm_FD_83658 | JGI IMG/M metagenome (GOLD analysis project Ga0105354, IMG submission 83658) | Methane-oxidizing microbial communities from mesocosms in the Gulf of Mexico - GOM9B Gulf of Mexico | ecosystem: Environmental > Aquatic > Marine > Cold seeps | place: USA: Gulf of America...
CCTCCTACTTGTTCTGATGGAATACAAAACGGAACAGAAACTGGTGTAGATTGTGGTGGCTCTTGTACTCCTTGTCAAACAGCTTGTACTGATAACGAAGTAACATTAAGTATTACATTTGATAATTATCCTGAAGAAACTTCATGGACACTTAAAAATGATTCAGGAACAACTATTGCTTCTGCTAACTACACAACTGCTAATGCAGACGGTTCTACAGTAACAGAAACATTTTGTTTAACAGATGATTGCTATACATTCACAATTAATGATGCTTATGGTGATGGTATTTGCTGCTCATATGGAAATGGCTCATACACTTTAACAGGACCTAGTGGTTCAATTAAATCAGGAGGTAGTTTTGGAGCATCAGAAGCAACAGATTTCTGCTTTGGAAATACACCTACTCCAACTTGTACGGATGGTATACAAAACGGAGATGAAACTGGTATTGACTGTGGTGGTTCATCATGTGCACCATGTTCTACAGGAGGAACTACAACTTTACATGAAGGATTCTTTGAATCTGGATGGGACGGATGGTCTGATGGAGGTACCGATTGTTACAGGTATTCAGGTAGTAGGTCATACGAAAACAACTATTCTATTAGATTAAGAGACAACTCAGGAACTAAATCAGCAATGACCTCTGCAAGTTTCAACTTAACAGCTTACAATCAAGTTGAAGTTACCTTTTATTTCTACTCATATAGTATGGAATCAGGGGAAGATTTCTGGTTGAGATTTTATAACGGATCAAGCTGGAGTACCGTTAATACATGGACAAGAGGAACAAATTTTGACAACAATAACTTCTATTCCGCTACAGTAACTCTTGATAGCTCAGCACATAATTTTGCTAGCAACTCTAAGTTCAGATTTCAATGTGATGCAAGTGGAAATGCTGATCATATTTATATTGATCAAGTAACTATAAAAGGAATTAATGGAGCTAGAACCGAGCGTAGCAATGCACTTACTTTGATAAGATCATTAAATGATGCTAAAGACTTAGGGGACCAACTGTTTTATCCTAACCCAGTTAGAGGAAGTAATTTATATATCAACAAAAATTATGAATTAAACTCAACTTATAGAATTGTAAATTTATTAGGACAAACTATTGACAAAGGAACTATAACTAACGGAACTGTTAACATAGGAAAACTTAATGCTGGTTTATACTTAATTGAATTTACCGATGAAGAAGAAACTGTAACTAGAAAATTCATTAAACAGTAACAGCTCCTTCATTAAACAAATGTTTAACCAAAATCCCTAGAGAAAATACTCTAGGGTTTTTTTTTGAAACTATTCCAAAATATTTTGTTCCTACCTCATAAAATTTAGTGACTATGTGTAATTAGTTAGACTTTCTATCAGTTAAAATACATATACCTAAAAATATCAACCTGTTAATAAATCGCACTAAAAACAGCTAACCACGCATGTTTTAACTAATTTTATTAAACTATTACTAAATATATTTATTTTTTTATGGGTAACGTTTCAATAAAAAAAGGAACTATATAGTAACAAATCAAAACTAAATAAAAATGAAAAAAATTGTACTACTAGTATGCTTATTAACCACAAGCATCTTTTTTGCTCAAGAACGTAACTGTTCTTCAATGGAAAATTTAGAATATCGAATGCAGCAAGATCCTGGACTTGCACAACGAATGGCAAACATTGAAGCATTTACTAAACAGAAAATAGCCAATACTTCTGCTCAAGAAAAGATTAACGGTGCTGTTATATCTATCCCAGTTGTAATACATGTTATTTACAACAGTGCTAAAACTGTAGAAAACATCAGTACTGCACAAATTCAATCACAAATTGATGTCATAAATGAAGATTTTAGACGTACCAATAGTGATGCAAACAACACTTGGTCGCAAGCTGCAGATACACAAATAGAATTTTGCTTAGCTACAGTAGACCCAAATGGTAATGCTACTACAGGTATTACTCGAAAATCATCAAGTAAGGTATCTTGGGGAACTGCTGATGCTATGAAAAAATCATCGCAAGGTGGTGTTAACCCATGGGATACCTCACAATATTTAAACATGTGGGTTTGTAATATCGGAGGAGGAATTTTAGGGTATGCTCAATTCCCAGGTGGTAGCGCCTCTACTGATGGAGTTGTAATGAGTCCACAATACTTTGGAAGTTCAGCAAAAGGTTCTGGGTTTTACTTATCAGCACCTTTTGATTTAGGTAGAACTACTACTCATGAAATTGGTCACTTTTTAAACTTACGTCATATTTGGGGTGATGGTGCTTGTGGAACAGATGATTTCGTAGCTGACACTCCTGAATCTGACGCTTCAAATGGAGGTTGTCCAACAACACACCAATCATGTGGAACAACAGACATGGTTCAAAACTATATGGATTACACAAATGACTCATGTATGAACCTATACACATTAGGACAAAAAAATAGAATGAGAGCTGTTTTAGCTGCTGGAGGAAGCAGAAGAAGTTTAGCGCTATCTGAAAAATGTGGAGCAGTTGCTACACCTACTTGTTCCGATGGAATTCAAAATGGTACTGAAACAGGAATTGATTGTGGAGGTTCTTGTTCTCCTTGTACAGTTACACCTACATGTACTGATGGTATTAAAAATGGTGATGAAACTGGTGTTGACTGCGGTGGATCTTCATGTGCTCCATGTCAAACTGCTTGTACCGATAATGAAGTTACTGTAAAAATAACCTTTGATAATTACCCTGAAGAAACAAGTTGGGAAATTAAAAACGACAGCGGTGTTGTTGTTGCATCTAAAGCATATTCTTCATCTAACGCAGATGGATCAACAGTTACTGAAAAATATTGTTTGCCAAATGATTGTTATACTTTCACTATCAAAGACAAATATGGAGATGGAATGTGCTGTTCTTACGGAAACGGATCATATTCTGTAACCGGACCTAATGGAGTTATTAAATCAGGAGCTACATTTACTGCCTCTGAAGCTACTAACTTCTGTTTTGGAGCTGCAGCTCCTACATGTTCTGATGGAATACAAAACGGGACAGAAACAGGTGTAGACTGCGGAGGAACTTGTACTCCTTGTGTAGTAACTCCAACTTGTTTAGACGTTAAATTAACTTTAAAGTTTGATAACTACCCTAAAGAAACTAGTTGGGAAATCAAAAACAATAGTGGAACTGTTGTAGCTAGTGGTGCAAACTATACTGGTGCTGGAAGTACTAAAAACATTACTAAATGTTTACCAATAGGTTGCTACACTTTAACAATGAAAGACTCTTATGGAGATGGAATGTGTTGTAGTTATGGTAATGGATCGTACAAACTAATAAATGTTACCAGTGGAGCTACATTAGCCTCTGGAGCTACATTTACCGCAACAGACACTAAAAACTTCTGTGTAGCAAATTCAAGAACAGATACTACTAGAAAAATCGAAGAGCTTAGTACTGAATTAAGCCTATCGATATTCCCTAACCCAGTTTCTGGAAATGAATTAAACGTAGTTACTAAAAATGATGAGAAATCAACTTATAGAATAGTAAACACTTTAGGTCAAGTATTAATGAACGGTGAGTTGAATGATGTAAAATCAACAATAAACGTAAGCAGATTAAATAGCGGAGTGTATTTTATTGTAGTGAAAAACAACACTAGTAATAATACTAAACAATTTATTAAAAAGTAAACTAACCACTTTTTAATCAAAAACCCCTAGAGAAAATATTCTCTGGGGGTTTTATATTTTATACCAATTCAAAACCACTATCTTAAATCGTTTACCCAATCAAGCTAAGCACAACCTTTTAGACTTCCTTATCACTTAAAAACAGAACCATAACAAAGCTATACTTAGTTTTTTAAATTCAACTAAGCCTAAAACATTTCAATTTACTTATGAGCGTCTTGCAATTTAATTTGTATTACCTCAAAAAAAGAATGCACACATTACTTTTTTCCTGCGCAACTTGTTTTTGTCGTTGCTTTAGAAGCACAACAAGATGATTTAACCTTATCCTTACAACAAGGTTTTGTACAATCCTTTTCACAAGAGTTCTTTACTCCAAACGTCCTTTCATATTTACAACAACCATGCAACCCATTATAAGCTTCGTCTGTAGCTTGAACTCCTTCAGTATCATGACCAATAGCTGCCATGTTTTTTTGAATAGTTAGCACATCTGTCTTACGTTCATTAATAATCAAGCTCAATTTTTTAGTTTCAGTACTCCATTCTGCTGATTTTACTCCTTTAGTTTTAAATGCAGCCTTTTCAATACGAGATTTACACATATCACATATTCCACTTACTTCAATTTCAACTTTTTTACTCTTTGATTTTTCTTGTGCGTTTATTGCTACTATTGCAAACAATAATACGAATGTCAGTATTTTTTTCATTTTATATTTTTTTTATAATTCTATTATTTCATTTTAAATCGTAATCCAGCATACGCTGTAGCCCCTTGAATAGGACCATGTATTATTGTACTATCAAAATACGCTCCAAATGGATCATCGGAAGCTAAAATTGGATTATCTTGTTTATATCCTAACACGTTTTCTCCTCCAACATATATTTCAAACTGTTTCGAAAACACTTTAGTTACTTGTAAATTTAATCTACTATGTGGATTTGCATATCTACCTAACTGATATTGCTCAGGGTTAGCACTTGTGTTTGGTAAACGTTGCTTCCCTAACCAATTCCATGTTGCGTCAAACTTCCAGCGAGAACCTTTTTCATTTAAATAATGTGTTTGATAGGACACATTTGCTAATACTCTATTTTCAGCTAACAATGGTTTTGACAATCTGTTAAACTGATAATCAGCAACAACATTATAGTATTTATAAGACAATCGCAAATCAAGGTGTTTCGCTAAAGTATAATTAAAATCTGTTTGAACACTATGTGCAACCGATATTCCGCTTAAATTATAAAAAGACACCTCATATGGACTGCTATCAACATCAACTACTACTTGATTTTTAAAATTTGTAGCGTAATAATCTACTGACCAATCTGCTTTTTTAGCAAACAGCTTGAATTTCTGTAAGAAACTAACTCCATAATTCCAAGCTTCCTCAGGATCAAGCCCATAAGCTCCGCTACCTGAATTTATCACATTAAAACTTCTTGATGATGCAAAGTAATGTTGATTCTCTGCAAAAATACTTGCACTACGCTTCCCTTTACCAACTGATCCTCTAAGAACAGAATTCTTCCACGGATTATAACGCACATGCAAACGTGGTGTCACAAATTCCCCTAATACATTATGAGTATCTGCACGAATTCCTGCAACAACACTTAAGTTCTCACCATTATCATAAGTATACTCAAAAAAAGCTCCTAAAGAATTTTCTTTTCTGTCAATATCCGAACTCAACACATATTCCGCATATTGATCATAGGTAAAACTCAATCCAGTCTTAAACTTATTTTGAGTATTACTCAAAATTGAATTATATATAAAGTTAGAATACAAACTCTGATGATTGATATCATACCTTCTTAAACCAAAATATGCATTTTGATCGTGATTACTATATGATGTTTGTAATCCAAAACTTTTATATTTCTGATCTTTAAAAACAAAACCTGTTTTATTACTTACATCTATACGCTTTGTTTTAATTTCACTTCCCCAAGCATTTGTAGTTAACTTATCGGTTTCAGGATCAAAGTCAAGTTCACCAGCCTGTTTATTGTCTTTCATGTACCTAAAATCAAAAAAGCTTACCCAACCAGATTCATCATTTGTATACTGCCAACGGTTCATCAGATTTATTTGATTAGTCAATGGAGCGTCCATAAAATTATCATTATTCTCATCTCTTTTCCAACTACGGTTGTTGACATGAATGTACATTCCTGTACTCCATTTATCATTTAACTTCTGATTAAAATGAGTGTTCAACTCTAGCCTACCATCTATGGAAGCATAGGTATTTACAAAAAACGGATCGTCAGAAAAGGGTTTTTTAAGCTCAGTGTTTATTTGCCCTGCAATACTTTCAAAACCATTTACTACAGAACCAGAGCCTTTCGTTATTTGAATACTTTCTAACCAAGTACCTGGTGTAAACGTTAACCCATATGCTTGCGATGCTCCACGAACACTCGGGATGTTTTCTTGCGTAATTAAAATATATGGATTTGTTAACCCTAACATTTTAATTTGCTTAGTTCCTGTTACTGCATCAGAAAAGTTAACATCTATTGATGCATTTGTTTCAAAACTTTCCGATAGATTACAACAAGCTGCTTTTAGTAATTCTTTTGAGTTTAAGGTAACTATATTACGTTGATCCAAAAGCGAAACCTGTGTAGCTTTCCGTTCCGCATTAATCACTATAGCTTCCAAATCACTACTCGGAGATAATTGTACCGCAATAGATTTAGGCTCCGTTACAGTTATTATTTTTTGTTGATACCCAACATAACTAATAATTAAGAGTTTATTTTCTTTAGAAAAAGGGATTCTAAATTTCCCATTTTCATTGGTCACAGTTCCTATTGTTGTCCCTGACCAATATATATTGGCTCCAAGAATAGGTTCTTGTTTGCCATTTATTTCTTCTGTTACACTTCCTGAGATTTCATCTTGTGAAAAACTGAATAAAGGCAACAAAAAAAGTAGTATTACTATTTTTTTCATGAATATACATTTCACTAATCGTCCTGATTAGTATTACTTAATAGCTCACACTTGAGCATTACTTAATCTATTGATAAACACTGCTTTTTATTTTATAAAAAAAACAGCTACAAATAGTATTAAGCGTAATGTATGTATGTTCCGTAGAGTTTATAGAGTGGTGGAGCATTACTTTGAAAAGTGTAATTAGGTAACGCTACCTTATTTTGAATCTTTGTAGTATTTAAAAAGGAGTAAACTACATCTGGAAAAACTGCTACAAATTGCTTTTCAATAGCAGTATCAGGGAACAATGAATCCTCATCTACTTCAGATAAATCAACAACAGTATCATTACAACAACCTGGCTTAGTTGGCGTTTTTTTAACACAACACGTATCTTGAGCTACTTGCATCTCACAAGCTACTTCTGAAGAAATAGCAGACACACCAGCCAACGAACCTCCACAAAAATGTACAGTTAAGGTTAGCCCTACACATATTATCAAATAATAACATGTAAAAATAATAGCTATGTTCTTTTTAAATCTCACACTACAAAAGTACTGCTTTTTATTTTGAAATGATCTTAATGTATTCTTAAAAGGAGTTTTACCTCAAACAACATATAAATTCGGAAGGTTAATTACATAAACAATATAGTAGAACGTTATAACTAAAAATATTAAAAGGCGAGCTGTAATTATTACCGATTTTAAAGAACTTGAATCAGTACAAAAAATTAGCAGTGATAAAAACAATAAGTATCATTAGAAGTGGGCAAATAAGTGAGTTCTAAAAACTCTATATTTAAAATCTTTTGATCATTAGCTACTTAATCAAAAGTAACTGCAAAATATACATTTCAATCTTATTAATACGAACACCCCCTCTATATAACAATTATCTTCTCTTTTAATTTCAATTATAACCAACAACTAATACATAGAATATCGTTTCCATTCCTAAGGGGTGTTTTATATTCTATACCATGTTGGGAAAAGGATTTCTTATTGGCATTACTTGTTAGTTAATTAATATTATTAAATATATGTTTTCGATGTTTTATACCCCATTCAGTAATTTCATTAATTAAATGCTCCATTTTTCTTCCGTATGGAGTAATTTCGTATTCTACAGTTATAGGCTTGGTATTCACTACCGTTCTCGTTAGTATTTTGTTAATTTCTAATTCCTCCAAATCTTGAGACAGTTTTTTTGCTCCAATGCCATTTGTTGTTCTCTTTAGTTCCATAAATCGCATTTTACCATGTATAATTAGCGTAGCTATTATTTGGATCTTCCATTTTCCAGACAGAACTTCCATAGTATCTGAAATCGCCCTTATTTCCCTATTACATTCCTGTGTTAGAATAACTTCTTTTTTCATATTCATTTTAATAAGTCTTATATAGTTTCCTTTAGGAAACTAGTTTCCTAAAGGAAACACATATCAAAAATATACTATTAGTATTTAACTTTGCAATTACACAGGTAAAAAGAATAATTAGATAATGAGAAAGGTGAGAATTATTTTCTGGATTTCAGTGGGATTGTGTGCTATTATTCTTGGGTGTTCGCTTGTTAAAAATGATACCTCAATAACTATGAAAAAAACTACTGATACTAAAAAAACAGTTTACGACAATGGTTTTGGATGTGACTTGAATACCGGAAAATGTTCAATTTCTACCAGTTCCAAAGATGATGCAAAGTCATCATTATCAAACATTAAAAACGGGAGACTAATTTATGTGGGAGACCCTATATGTTCAACTTGTTTGGCATTTTCATCCGAAATTAAGGAAGTAAAAAAAGAATTTGAAGGAATATTAGACTTCCAGCTGGTGCTGGGGGGACTTAGACCATATGGAACAGAACCAATTACAACAATAAGAGACTATCTAATACCTCATTTTGATAACCTAGCTAAAATGACTGGACTCCCTATCAAAAATGAGATTTTGTATGACAGTTCGTTTATTCTTGATACAGAACCTCCTTCTAGAGCAATAGTAGTAATTAGGGAACTTGCCCCAGAAGTGGAAAATGAATTCTATGAACGAGTACAAAAAGCCTTTTATTTAGACAATAGTAATACAAATTATACTGAAACTTACTTAGAGTTTGTAGAGGAATTTGGAATTGAAAAGGATGTTTTTAAAAACAAATTTGAATCCAATGAAATAAAAGAGTTAGTGAAATCTGATTTTCTATTTGCTCGTAAAATGGGAGTTAAGGCATTTCCTACCGTGCTACTAGAATCAAATGGCCAATTTTCAATTATTTCAGAAGGCTTTTCGGAAAGTGCGCTCATAATAAATAAAGTTAGGAGCCAGTTATATGCTGAATCAAAAGTAAACTGACAAAAAAACATCTGAATTTTACTAATCAATCAAATAATGGTGTAATTAGGTTTACATCCTTATAAATAAATTAAAAATATACTGCTAATGACCAAGCCAAAATTAAATTTTCCGATTAAATGTTTTAATATCGACCATTATACATTAATTGTACCCAATGCCAAAGTTGTTTCGGATTTTCATCAAAATGTACTCGGGTACAAACTAATAAACACTATTTTAGTTAATGCAGGATCTGCTTCAGAAGGGAAACATGATATGTTGAATTATGTTCTTGGATGGCCTAATAATGAAAAAGGTGTTATGGTAGTAACTGAAGGGCTAACTAAGGAATCTATTTTTCATAAGTTTTATGAAAAATTTGGGCAAGGCATACATCATGTTGCTTTTGAAGTGGATGATATCGAAGATATTTTTGAACTTTTAATTAGTAAAGGGATAGAAATTACTTCAGATAAGATATTAAGAGATCCGTTATCAGGATTAAGGCAGTTTTTTATTTCAAACAAATATGCCGGTGTATTCATTGAGCTGATAGAAAGAAAAAGTGAAACTGAAGATAAAACTTCTGAGAAACAAGGTTTTTTCACGCAAGATAATATGTCAGGGTTAGCACATACGATGAAATCTTATTTAGATGATCCTAATCTGAAAAATGATGATGATATTAAGGCATTAGATAAAACAAAATACTTTGAAGTCACAGAGAATATTGAAGTGGATAGAATCGATAATATCCAAATTAATGTTGCCGAGGTAGAAAGTGCAAAAGAATTTTTAAGAAGTATTTTAGGGTTTAATATAGAAGGTGAAAAGCTTATTAACCCTAATGAAAATGATAAGTTTTTAAGTTTAAGTGAAATTCAAGAATCTCAAACTGGAGTTATTCCCGTGGAATTAGCATTAAAAACATTCAATTTTCAGAAGAGCAAGAATATTCTCGAATCACTGAAGTTAGATTTTCAAATTCAAGGAGAAACTATAAAACTAGAGAAAGAGTATGCTGGTTATCCATTAGCCTTACTTCATGACTAAAATTTTTAATGTAGCCGTTTTAGCTGAAAAAGAGAAGGTTTTGGAATTCTTGTTAAACCCCATTAATCTTAAGTATTGGACGGTACATACCAATTTGATTGTAATAGAGGATAAGTGCTACGAAATTACTAGCTCTCTAGATGAAAAAACAAGAATAATAGTTGACCATAAGAATCATTATTTTGATGATTGTTTAGAGTTTGTTTGGGTTTTAGAAGAAGAAATTAAAAAACAATTTCAATTCTTAATTAGTAAAGGGATTAATAATAAAACAAATATAGAGGTGTTAATTCCTTCCACAGTTTTAGGCAAGAAATTATCAGAGCTTCAAAACTTACTTCAAGTTGAGTTTAAAATACTGGAACAACTCCTGAATAACGGAAAGTATGAAATAGCTGAATTTGAGAAAGAAATAATGAACGAATACCATAAAAAATTATGTTAATGACAGCACAAACGTTACCTGTATTTGAAGGGAAATTTAGTACTGAAGAAGATGCCTTAGAAAAGATAAAAACAGATTTTGGACAAATTATTTCTGTAAGTTCTTTAGGGCGTCTGAATCCTAAATCAACAGAAGATGTTCAAAGGATAATAAATTACTGTAATAAGCACGAAATTCCAGTTAACACAAGAGGAATGTCTCATTCAGCAAGTGGACAGTGTTTAGTTGAGCAAGGTGTAGTTATTAACATCAAGACTATGAATAGGGTTCTTTCAATTGATTTTGATGGAAAAACTGGGGCTGTTATTGTAGAAGGTGGTATTACTTGGGAAAAACTTGTAAAAGAAACGTTAAAGGTAAATGCAACTCCACCCACGCTTACAGATTGGCAAAAACTAACTGTTGGAGGAACTATTTCAACTGGAGGTTTAGGATTTATGAGTCACGATTCTGGAATCCAAGCAGACAATGTGCTTGAGTTAGAAGTTGTTTCGGGGGATGGTGAAATTAGAATATGTTCGCGTACTGAGAATAGTGATCTTTTTAACTTGGTTAGAGCTGGATTAGGACAGTTTGGAGTAATTACGAAAGTTAAAATGAAATTGACCCGTGCTCCAAAAGTGATGCATGTTACAAAATTACTTATTGAGAATGCTGAAGATTTTCATGATTTAAGTATTCAATTATTAAAAGAGCCTGACTTTGAATGTGTGCATGCTTTTTTAATTCCAAATACAATGGTTGAATTTGGAAAGAAAATGGGGCAAACAGTTGTCGCAAAAAATTCAGATTACTTTGTTGAAAAATGCAAAAACGAAGATGAGTTTACTTTTTTTGTAGAATTGGTACAGTATGAATATGAAGATCAAGTTTTTTTACAAAAAGACATCCCTTTGAATGGTTTAAAACATCATTTTAAGGAAGATTTTTTCAGTTATGTAACGAAAGAGCCACCATTAATAATCACTGAAAAGGAGAAAGGAAAAACAGCTCATCCAGAATTAGCGACCTTTATTCCGTTTTCACAATTTTCCGGATTCATGAATGAATTTCAATCGATGCATAAAGCTGCAGATATGAGCGATGGGCCTGTGCTTTTTATTCCAATGAAATCGTCAAGTATTCAAACTCCTTTATTTGTAAAACCTGAAGAGGATTTTTACTTTATTGGAATATTAAGAAATGCTTATCCAAATACAAAAGAGCGTGTAGAATATTTAAGTGAATTGAACAATAAATTGTATCAAATTGCTTTAAAATTTGGGGGGAACAGATATCCTTGTGATAGCATTACAACACCTGGAAACCCAGAAGAATGGGCTGAACATTTTGGGAATCAATGGTCTGACATGAAGGCTGGCAAAGTAAAATTCGACCCTAATAATACATTTCAATCAATGTTAAATATATTTCACAAGTAAAATATTTCAATTTCTTTTATGATTTTTTTAGATAAAAATGAGTCTCCATCTGATTTTCCAAAAAGGGTTAAGGAGCAGATTGTCAATGAATTAATTCAGTCGGACTGGAATAGATATCCCGTTGCAGAGTCACAAGAACTTATAGCTTTAATAGCGAAATTAAACAGTGTTCCTACTAACTCATTAATTCTAGGTAATGGGTCATCTGGTTTAATTATGAGATTCTTAGGAGAACTCTCGAAGAAATACAATAGAATCGTTACTCCAAATCCAAGTTTCGAACTTTTTGATATTTGCCCAAAATTATTCGATCAAAACCATGTTCCTTGGGATTTTAACAATGAATTGGATTATGATTACGAGGGGTTCCCTAGGGAAAAGAATTCAATTTATATTTTTTGTACACCAAATAATCCAACAGGAACTTTAATTGATCCAATATTTGTAGAAACTGAAATAGCCAACGATCCATCTAGTGTTTTTTTAATTGATGAGGCGTACGGAGAATTTGCGAATGGCTCATATGCACATTTGACTCAAAAATATGACAATGTTATTGTTTTGAAAACATTCTCGAAAGCTATAGGAGCTGCTGCAATTAGATTGGGATATGCGATGTGTTCAGATACTATTAAGGAACAAATGAAAAAAAATGATCTTCCCTTTAAGTTCTCACCGTTTACCATCACTTCAGCCAAAGTGTTACTAAATAACTTTGAAACAGTTATTCAACCCAGAATTGAAAAAATTATTGAAGCTCGGGAAAAGATGTTCCATACTTTAAGTGAAATACTTTTAGAGGGGAATGTTAAGGTTTCTAAATCTCATGGAAATTTTATACCAATTCGATTTTACAATGAGGGGCTTAAGAATGATTTTATACAGCTATGTACTAATTCAAAAATAATGATTGGTAAGGTTCGAAATTACCCTGATTTTTTTCGAATAACAATCGGATCAGAACAAGAAAACAATAAAATTATTCAAATTATAGAGGATCTAACTTTAAAGTCTGTTTGCGTTGACAATGACAACAAGCAATTAATTACCAGTCTCTAAATAACAAATTAAGGCAGTTCTAACGAGCTGCTTTTCTTATTTTAGGAATCACAACCCGTGCCCTTTATCCGATAAAGGAATAAGATAATTGTATATTCAAAAAACTAATTTAAGTTTTAAAGACGATCGTTTTAGTCGTGATTTTGTCAATTCTACTATTCAATCGATTAAAAGAAACCAAAAAAATGGAAGCCAAAGAGTTTTAAAATCAACCTGAAAAACATTAGTACAGAATCACTTATTAGCATAACTAATACTATTTAAACCAACTAGAGTATTCTACATAGTTTTCAGCTATACGATCTATTTCACCAGAACTTAATTCTTTAGAAATATCTTTTACTTTTTTAGCTGGAACACCTGCATAAATACTTCCCGATTCAATTACTGTATTTTGAGTTACTACTGCTCCGGCAGCAACTATTGAATTGGAATGTACCACGCAATTATCCATTACAATACTTCCCATACCAATCAATACATTATCATGTATGGTACAACCATGCACTATGGCGTTATGCCCTACAGAAACGTTATTCCCCATAATGGTTGGATATTTTTTATACGTACAATGAATCACAGCGCCATCTTGAATATTTACCTTATCCCCCATTTTTATAAAATGTACATCTCCTCGCAATACAGCATTAAACCACACACTACATTGTTTCCCCATGACCACATCCCCAACAATAGTTGCATTTTCAGCTATAAAACAATCTTCTGGTATTTGTGGAGATTTTCCTCTTACTTCTTTTATAATCATAATTATGCTACATTGTATTACTTAAAATAATTTAATAATGTCGCCTTTCTTGAAGGGGCAACCTGGAGCTCCTTATTGTTTTCCAACACTACGCTCCCTCCTTTTCCTTTTTTATACTTTACTATTGAATTTACGTTAACCACATAAGATTTATGTATGCGTGAAAAACCAAATTCCTGCAATGCCTCCTCAAAATATTTTAAGGTTTTACTGGCTAATATTTTTCCAGTTTGCATATGAATTTCAGTATAGTTATCGTCTGCCTTACAGAATAAAATTTCTGATGTGTTTAACACTTCAAATCCATCTTGTTGAGGTACTGTAATTTTACCGGACACTAATTCACTTTTAGGTGTTAAAACTGTTTCCACTAACTTACTTTCTTTTTGCTTAATCTCAGTTACTACACCAACTGCAGTAATTAAATCGTCAATAGAAATTGGCTTTAATAAATAATAGGAAGCTTGATTGTTCAATGCTTCTACTGCATAATGATCATAAGCTGTTACAAATATCGTTTCAAAAGATCTGTTTTCAACTTTATCTAATAAATCAAAGGCATTTCCATAGGGCATTTCTACATCTAAAAACACTAAATCTAATTCATTATTTTTAATTAAATGCAACCCTTCCTCTATTCCTGATGCCTCCCCTATTAATTCAATATCTGGACAATATTTAGCAATATAATTTCGTAGTATCTCTCTACTTCTTGCTTCATCCTCTACAAGTATTGTTTTTAATTTCATCTTAGTCTTTTTTAAGTGTCAATACTACTTTTGTTCCTCCATTGCCAACAATATCCTCGATAAAAACGTCTACTTTATCGGCGTACATTTCATTTAATATTGCTACTCTTTTCTTAATATTCCCCATTCCTTTCGAATTTTGATTTTTCTGATGGTCAGTTTTCAATGCTTTTGATTTTTCTCTACCAACACCATTATCTTCAATTACGATTTGCACCTTATCATCTACATAAGTATGTAAACTAATCTGAAGCAATCCTTTAGCTTCTTTATAACGCAATCCATGCCAAACTGCATTTTCTATATAAGGCTGTAATAACATTGGGGGAATTAAAAAATCATCTACATTAATAGCTTCATCAATGATTATGTTATAATCAAACTTATCCTGAAACCTAAAATGCTCTAACTTAGTATACAATTGCAATAATTCAATTTCTTTGGATAGTGGTATAAAATCCTCTTCTGAGTTTTCTAAAACACTACGCATCAACTTTGAAAAATCCGTTAAATACCTATTTGCTGTACGCTCATCATTTGATGCAATAAAACTATTTACGGAATTTAAGGCATTGAAAATAAAGTGAGGATTCATTTGAGAACGCAATGACTTTAATGCCAATAAATTATTATTCAATCGCTGTTGTTTTATATTTCTATACATATAAAACGCCAATAATAGCAATAGTAGCAATCCTGCTAAAAGTGAATAAATAACAATACTTTGTTGCTTATTACGTTCGTTTTGTAACTCATTATCTTTTGAAGCGAGCAACAACTTATTTTCTGACAATTTTCGCTCATCCTCTAAACCAACAACCCGTTGTTGTTGCTTAATTAAATCCCTTGCTACTTTTGACACGTTAGCTATTTGCTGCTCTTTTTTTAAATACACCCTATCAACCAAATCAACATAGCTTTGATAAGTTTCCAATGCTTTAGTATAATCACCTACTGTTTTATACACCTCTGACAACTTTCTTGTAGCATCTTTTTCTATTATTAAATCTGATTTTTTATTCGCTTCTGAAATACTTTTTTCTAAATATGGGATTGCATCATTATATTTTGCTTGCTGTACATAAGCACTCGCAATTTTATAATTACTCTTTTGTGTAGTTAATGAATCTGGCTCTTGTAAGCTATTCTCGGTAAGCACCTCTACATCTAAACTTTCTAATGCTGTTAGATTCTTTTTTCGTAAAACAATTTCTTGATCAAATTGTTGATTTGAATTATAAAAATCGGCTACACGCTCTTTTTCTACTGCAGCACGCTGTACATTTTCTCGAGATGATAAATCTAATGAATTGTCAAAATACCCAGATGCCTGTTGTACCTTTCCTTGAGAAAAACTAACCTTACCTAGTTTAGAGTTTAAATCTGTAACCTTGGGGCTAATTAAGTGCTTCTTAGCAATTACCAAGCCTTTGTTATAATATTTTTCTGCTATCGAAAACTCTTTTTTTACTGCATAAACATCTCCTAACTCTTCATTTAATATAATTTTTTGCCACTTTGATAACACTTTATTATCTATAGAATCATATATTGATATTGCAATGTCAAAATCGCTATTTTTAAAATAACTTTTAGCTAAATTTAGTTGAGTCTCTACATTTTTTTTATATGCTAAACTTCTTCTATAATTAGCTGTTGCCAAATCATATTGTTTCCAATGTAAATATATATTTCCTAAAATCCCATAAGCATCAGCCTTTTGATCTTTACTTAATTTTTCAGAAACTAATAATGATTTAGTCACAAATTCAACTCCTCTTTTAGCTTCAGTTTTATATACCTTTTTCGCAGAATCTATAAGTTTTTCAAAGATTTTCGTGTCGCTTAATTTTATTTTTTTATTCTCTCTTTTTTTGGTTTCATTTAATTCTTCTACATATACTTTTAATCTATCATCATCCGTTTTTAATATATAGTGTACCGTTTCAATATCCGGATGACTAATTACTATTTCATCTCCAACCTTAACTTTAAGCCTAAACTCCCCCGATAAAGAAGTTTTGGTATAACCACCTCCAAAAACCTGTATCTCTACATTAGACATTGGATTAGACGATTCTCTCAGAATAACTTCTCCTTTCAGATAAAAAGACTTACTATCCTCAAGTTCATACATGCCTTCTTGTGAAAACATACTCATTGAGGAGAAAAATAGCACTATGTATATAAGGTATTTCATTTGTTTAAAATCAATTCTAATTTCCTATAAACTTACGCACTTTATAATTAACAAAATATACATTATATCAAAACCAGTCCTTTTTTATTTTATTTTATTTTATTTTAATATAGTTAACTCACCCAAGGAACAACTTCCCTAATTCAGTTAACACACTCCCTCATTTTAGGTTTTAGTTAACATCAATACTAAATACTTTTGTACAATACCTAAATACAAATAGTTATGATAAATTTAAAAACAATAGGACTGAGTATATTATTACTTTGTTCAATGTCCTGTAAAGGGGACGCTAATCCTACAAAAAAGAATATAGTCGAATTAGGAAAAACCACAAAACCCTTTAAAAAAAGCACCATTAAAGTAGCATTATTATTAGACACCAGTAATAGCATGGATGGGCTTATTGATCAAGCAAGAGCTCAGCTATGGGAAATAGTAAATGAACTTTCCTACGCAAGATGTGATCATGAACGTCCGGATTTAAAAATTGCTTTGTATGAGTATGGAAATGATCAATTATCAAACGATAATGGATTTATCAGACAAGTAAGCCCTTTCACAAATGATCTTGATTACATTTCTGAAAAATTATTTTCATTAACTACAAATGGCGGAAGTGAATATTGCGGACAAGTAATTCAAACTTCCGTTAATCAATTAGAATGGGGCAGTAATGAGAGTGATTTAAAACTCATATTTATTGCAGGAAATGAACCTTTCACACAAGGCCCAGTAAATTATCTAAATGCAAGTACCTATGCTAAAGAAAAACAAATTAATATTAATACTATTTATTGCGGAAATTATAATGATGGCATTACAAGTATGTGGCAACACAGTGCTAAACTAACTAATGGTGATTATATGTCTATTGACCAGAACCAACAAACCGTTCATATTTCTTCCCCTTATGATGACTATATTTTAGAGTTAAACATTAAACTAAACAAAACTTATATCCCATATGGTAAACAAGGAAAATTAAAAGTTGCTACACAGTCATTACAAGATAGCAATGCTTCAAAATACGGTAAAGCAAATGAAGTAAGTAGAACTGTAAGCAAAAGCTCTTCCTTTTACAAAAATAGTTCTTGGGATTTGGTAGATGCTGAAACTGAAGAAAAAGACTTTAGTTATTCAAAGATTAACAAACAATTATTACCCAAAGAATTACAAAAGAAATCAGACAAAGAACTTGAGCGATATGTTACAAAAAAGAAAGCTGAACGCATACTTGTTCAACAAAAAATACAAGAAGAGAATAATAAGCGTAAAAAATATATTGCTTTAGAAAAGAAGAAGAATAGTTCCAATAATAACTTAGAAAACGCCATGTTAAACGCGATAAAAAAACAAGGGAAACAAAAAAACTATCATTGGGATAAATAGCAACTTATCCATTATTTTATAATAAAAAAGCTCGCATATAGCGAGCTTTTTTATTATAAAATTTTAAATCCTTAGTTAATACCAGGACAGTTACAATCGTATTTTTCTGGTCTACAGTTCAAGTTGATACCTAATGTAATTTGGTGAAAACCACCATCTACTAATTTTAATTGCCCCATCTGGTGTGAATACGTATACCCAAACATGTACTTATCATAATTAACCCCTATAAAAGGAGTAATGTATTGCAATTTTTGTCCTTCACCAGAACCTGTAGCAGTTGCAAATTCAGCACCGTCTAAACTTCTTCTGTATGAGATACCTCCCCATACTTTACCAAAATCCATTTTCTTGTAAACCTTAGCATTTACATCAAACTGCGTTTCCTTAGTTTGTGAAATATGTTGAAACAACATAGAAGGCTCAACAGACCAATCACTATTTATTCCAGAAAACACATACCCCATAGATATCAAGAAACGCTGTAAATTAGCGCTTTCTTGTACAGTGTATAACTTTCTCCCAGTACCCATTAAGTTTTTAATAGTTAAATGTGCATAAAAATCTAATAAGTGATAAGACACTCCAAAATCAACATTATAATATGTACTTGATATTTTATCATTTGAATTGGCAGCAGGATCAACTACTCCAAAACTATTGTTTCCTGCATTCCAAACAGTGTCCCATTCAGTCTGATCTAATTTACTTTGTATCAACCCAACACTTAATCCAAAAGAAACTTGATTTAAATCAATTGTGTTTCTACCAAAATTAATATGGTGTGCATATGTTAAATATGCTCCAGTTTGTGAATGGTACCCGTTTTTATCATTAAATAAAATAATACCTGCAGCAGATGGTTTTTCGCCATCAAACCTCGTATTAAAACTAGCAGTCATTAATGCTGGTGCATTTTCTTGTCCAAACCATTGTTGACGACCAGTTAACCTAACTTTTGTACAGTTAGAAGCTCCAGCCATTGATGGGTGAATTAAGTATAAATTGTCTGTTAAATAATCCGAATATGTAGGTATTCCTTCTTGAGCGTTAGCTCCTAAAAATGCAAATAATGCTATGAAAATGTAAAAATTCTTCGTCATATTATAATTTCGTTAATATCTATGCAGTTGGTGAGGCACAAATAATTGCTAAAATTCAGGTCAAATTGATAATTTTCAAATATAAAAAAAAATCGATGAGTATACCTATAAAAACAGTTATTTATATAAAAACCCTACTTTTAGTTTGGAATAAATTCTTCTGAAGACAAAGAAATTCAGTACTTTTGCGGAAAATATTTCTCCCATGGAAGCACATATTATTACTATAGCACATACTTCATCTCCTAATATTACAAAGTTTGAATCCAACCAATTTCTTACTGAACATCAAAGCTTTGAATTTAATAATATTGATGAGGCAAGCAACTCACAACTTGCCAAAGAGTTGTTTTATCTGCCTTTTGTAAAAAAAGTATACATCTCTGGAAACTTTATTGCGATAGAAAAATATAACATAGTTGAATGGTCAGAAATAGAAACAGATGTCGCCGAACAAATTCAAGACTTTTTAAACACAGGTAAAAAGGCTGTTGATAGCGATATAGCTACAAAAAAAGTAGCCGTTACCGTATATGCTGAAAGCACTCCTAACCCTAGTGCAATGAAATTTGTCGCGAATAAAAAATTAGTGGATACTATTTTTGAGTTTAAAAATATTGATGATGCAAAAATTTCTCCCTTAGCTACGAAACTGTTTCACTTTCCTTTTGTTAAAGAAATTTTTATTGACGAAAATTACGTTTCAATAAATAAATATGATTTAGCTGAATGGAATGATATTGCAAATGACTTAAGAGAAGTTATTAGAAATTTCATTGCAGATGGAAACATGATTGTTGACACTACTGTAGCAAAACCTAAAAAAGAAGTTGCTCCTGAAATTAATTTAAACATTGATGAATTAGATGATGTTTCTACAGAAATAGTGAATGTTTTAAACGAGTACATTAAGCCTGCAGTAGCCAGTGATGGCGGAAATATCATGTTTCAATCATATAATGAAACTACACAAGAAGTAAGTGTTATTTTACAAGGAGCTTGTAGTGGATGCCCTTCATCAACTATGACTTTAAAAAGCGGTATTGAAGCTACTTTAAAAGAAATGATTCCAGGAAAAATAAGTTCAGTTATTGCCATAAACGGATAGAATCAATAGATAAAGATAAAACTTTATAGCGTTAACACCTATAAACGACTTTTATTTCATCAACAAAATCACGTATTACTCCATTAGTAATACGTGATTTTTTTATGCTTTAATTTCGCTAACTTTGATATATGAGAAAACTCCCATTATTATTTGTAATTATTCTATTTAGCTGCAAAGGGCAAAATAATGATTCAAAGCCTGAAAAGCACGAGTTCACTAATGAATTAAGTACCGAAACCAGCCCTTATTTATTACAACATGCACATAACCCAGTAAATTGGAAACCTTGGAATAGCACTACATTAACCGAGGCAAAAACAACTAATAAGCTTATTATTATCAGTATTGGGTATTCCGCATGCCACTGGTGCCATGTAATGGAAGAGGAAAGTTTTGAAGATACTGCTGTAGCTAAAGTAATGAATGATAATTTTATCAATATAAAAGTTGATAGAGAGGAACGACCAGATGTAGACCAAGTGTATATGAGTGCTATACAATTGCTAACTGGTCGTGGTGGATGGCCTTTAAATGTTATCGCGCTACCAGATGGAAGACCTGTTTGGGGAGGAACTTATTTTAGAAAAAACCAATGGATTGATGCTTTAACACAATTACAAAAACAATTTAAAACTGACCCTGAAAAATTTAACACTTACGCCGATAATTTAGAGCAAGGAATTATTTCTTCAGAATTGATTCCAATAAATAATGAAAAAACTGAATTTAAAACTGAATATGTATCGACAGTTGTAAATAAATGGGAAAAATCTTTCGATCATAAATATGGGGCAGCTAAAAGAGCTCCAAAATTTATGCTACCAAACAATTATTCTTTTTTATTAAAATACGCACATTTAAAAGACGATACCGAATTACTAAATTATGTAAACACTACGCTCACAAAAATGGCGTATGGCGGGGTGTTTGACCAAATAGACGGAGGATTCTCTAGATATTCAACTGATATAAGATGGCATATCCCTCATTTTGAAAAAATGCTATACGATAATGGTCAGCTTGTGAGTTTATATTCTGAAGCTTATAAATTAACTAAAAACGAGTTGTACAAATCAACTATTGAAAAAACACTACAATTTATTGAACAAGAATTATATCATAAACATGGATATTTCTACTCTTCATTAGATGCTGACAGCTACAATTCATTAGGAGAAAAAGAAGAGGGTGCTTATTATGTATGGACAAAAGATGAATTAAAGATAGTTTTAAAAAATAATTATAAACTATTTGCCGATTATTACAATGTTAATGAATATGGATATTGGGAAAACGGGCATTATGTATTAACCAGAAAAGATTCTAATGAAAAAATTGCAGCGAAATTTAAAATTTCTACTATAGCTCTACAAGCCACTCTTGATAAATGTATTTCTGCATTGCAAAAAGTTAGAGCTAAAAAAACAAAACCTGCCTTAGACGATAAAACACTTACGTCATGGAATGCATTAATGTCTTCAGGTTATGTAGATGCATATGAAGCTTTAGGAAAAATAGAGTACTTAAATAAAGCCCTCAAAAATGCAAATTTCATAACCAATAATCTAATTAAAAAAGATGGTGGATTATATCATAATTTCAAAAACGGAAAAAGTACTATTAACGGATACTTAGAAGATTACGCCACTACCATTCAATTATTTATAAAGCTATATGAAAACACATTAGACGCCAAATGGTTAAACTTAGCAAATGAGCTAACAAACTATTGTTTTAAACATTTTTATAATCCTAAAAATAATTTATTTTATTTTACTTCTGACGAGGATCCTAAATTAGTAGTTAGAAATACGGAGTACCAAGATAATGTTATACCTGCCAGCAACTCCATAATGGCGAAAAATTTATTCATTTTAGGCATTCACTTTAGTAATAAAAAATATACTGAAACTTCTAAAAAAATGCTTCATAATATTATTCCTCAAATCAATAATTATGGGTCAGGATTTTCTAACTGGTTGGATTTATATATAATGAATTCTGAAAAATTTCAAGAAATTGTTATTTGTGGCAATGATGCTTTATCAAAAACTAAAACATTAAAAAAACACTATTTACCAAACACACTGTTTTCAGGAAGCGACTCATCGGTAAAAACAAACTCTTCGTCGACAAATCTCTCATTACTAAAAAATAGAAGTGTTCCTGAAAAAACATACATTTACATTTGTGAGAATTCTGCTTGTCTTTTACCAACAGAAAATATTAATCAAGCACTAACTTTAATTAAAGAATAAATATGCAAACAGAAGAATTAGAAAACGTTCAAAATGACGCTAGTATTTGGATTGAAAAAGGGATAAACTTTGTGAGTGAATTTGGCCCAAAAATTATTGGAGCTATCCTTATATGGATTATTGGTTCATGGCTAATCAAAAAAGTATTAAAACAAACCAATAAGTTAATGGACAAAAAAGGCTATGACAAAAGTCTTCAAAAATTCCTAATAAACTTATTGTCTTGGACATTTAAAATAGTTCTAATCATTACTATTTTAGGAGTATTAGGGATTGAAACAACTTCATTTGCTGCAATTTTAGCATCTGCTGGTTTAGCTGTTGGATTAGCCCTACAAGGATCATTAGCAAACTTTGCTGGTGGTGTATTAATTATGATATTCAAACCTTTTAAAATTGGAGACTTAATTGAGGCTCAAGGAGAATTAGGTGTTGTAAAAGAAATAGAAATATTCACCACAAAAATAAACAGCCCTGAAAACAAAGAAATTATTATCCCTAATGGAACTTTGTCCAATGGAAATATAACCAACTATTCAACAGAAGGACAATTAAGAGTAGACCTAACAATTGGGGTAGGGTATGACGAGGATATCAAAACTGCAAAAGCAGTGTTGTTAAAAGCTTTAAATGATAACCCACAAGTATTAAAAGACCCAGCTCCAACGGTGAATGTATCAGAATTGGCTGACAGCTCTGTAAACTTTGCAGTAAGACCATGGGCTACAACAGCTGATTATTGGGATGTATATTTTGGAACTTTAGAGAAATGTAAAATTGCATTAGACGAAGCTGGAATAGAAATTCCTTACCCACATGCAGTAGAAATTCAAAAGAAAGCTTAAATCTTCTTCTTAGCAGGAGTTACTAAAAAGTCTTTTAAATAATATGGCTCAAAATAAGCGACATCTTCGATGTCGTTTTTTTTGTATTTAACATAAGCTAACACACTCATATCCTTAGCCGAGGGAAGCGTATCAACAAACACTGCATTTTCATGCTGTATAACTTCTTGGGTTTTTTCTGTTTTATTTCCAACAAATACTACTTTGTTTTTAGCTAAAAACTTTTGAAATGAAGTTTCCTCTAATATTTCAGCTTCAATTGCTCTTACCTCTTCAAAATTAGCATCAAATACCTTTGTATATGCCTCCATTCGTCTTGCATCAATCATTGGTACGATAAAACCCTCTTCTATTTGCACTTGACAAGCCAACACCTCTAAAGTTCCTAAAGCTATTAACGGAATATCTAATGAAAAACATAAGCCTTTTGCAGTAGAAACACCAATACGCAAACCAGTATAAGACCCAGGCCCCTTACTTACCGCTACTGCATTCAAATCAGTATACTCTAATTTATTCTCAGTTAAAAGATCTTTAATAAATACATGCAAATTTTCGGCATGTGAATACCCATTACTAACTTCTTTCAATGCAATTGTTTCCCCTTTTTTAGAGATTGCCACTGAACAATTAGTTGTTGATGTTTCTATTTGTAAGATATAAGCCACGAGTAATTAATTTTTAGCAAAAGTCGGAAATTGAGTTCAATTAGACCAACTTTATACTCTAAAACAAAATCGGCTTAATTCTTCTTGAAGAATTAAGCCGATTTTGTTTTATTATTAATTTTAAAAGATTAGTCTAACAATGACTTTCCTGCATAAAAATCTAATACTTTAGTTTTGAATACAAAATCATACTTAGCATTTACCAATGATCCCTCTGCATTTACCAATCTATTACGAGCTTGATCTAAGTCAAAGGAATTCATTGCCCCAATATTATAACGTTCTTGAGCATTATCAAACGCTAACTTTTGAGAACTCAATGATTTTTGTGAAGCAGCATAGGTTTTTAACGCAGCTTTTGCATCTGTAAAAGCTCTCTCAATATTAGACTGCAAAGTTAATTTAGCTTGTTCTAAATTTAACAAGGCTCCTTCTTCCTGAATCTTCGATTTAGCTACTGCTGTTTTATTCTGAAACTTAGAAAATATTGGAATACTTAGGCTTAACCCAAAGTTATGACCAAGGTTATTTTCAAATTGCTCAAAAATCACAGGTTCGTCGCTATTTAAATTAGAAAACCTAGAAGCTGTACCATATGAATACGATGCAGAAAGAGATGGAAGGTACCCTGATTTAGAAATTTTTGTAGATAATTTCGCGATATCTATATTCTTTTCTGCAGATTTTATTTCACTTCTATTCTCTACTGCTATTCCATAAATAGAACTCGAGTTTTCATACAATAGTTGTTCCGAAGGAGATCCTACTTCTACAGTTGTTACGTCAAAGCCTGTAGATGGCAATTGCAGTAACTGAGATAAGGTTAATTTCGCTAATGCTAAATTATTATCTGCAGCGATAACACGTTGCTCATCATTCGCTAAAGTAGCCTCGATATCTAAAATATTCCCCCTAGGTTGCACACCTGCATCTACTAATTCCTTCACTCTTGCTAACTGTTTTTCACTAAATGAAAATTGCGATTTAGCTATAGACAAGTTTTCTTTGTTAAACAATATATTTAAATATGAATTTACAACGTTTAAAGAAATATCATCCTTGATTCTAGACAACTCTAACTCACTAGCTTCTAAATTTAATTGAGACTGTTTGTATAAATTTGTATTTCTAAAGCCATTAAAAATTGATTGAGAAACATTCACACCTAAATTTGTTGAGTTATTTGTTAAATCCACAAAATTATTTGTATAAATCTCCTGACTACCAATGTTTAAATTATGAGAAGCACTAGCTCCTATAGAAGGCAAAAACTGCCCCTTAGAAGATTTAATGTTTTGCTCATTTGTTTGACTAGTCAATTGTGCTTGCCTAACCGTAATATTGTTTTCTAAAGCATAATTAACACATTCAGCTAAGCCCCATTTCTTTTCTTGTGAGAAAGAGAGCATTGCGAATGTTAGTGCTAAAATAAATATAGTGTTTTTCATTTGTGTTTTTTCTGAATTATTACTCTTCATCTTCATCATCACCTTCTTCATCTTCGTTATCATCTTTAGAAGCCTTGTTCCAAACTTTTATTTCATCTCCATCTTTTAATCCGTCTAAAATCTCAACATTAATACCGTCAGAAATCCCTAGTTTAACTTTTACCTTTTTAAATTCTTGATCCCCTTTTTCTACTTCTACAAATGGTTTTTCTGTAATTCTGTTAAACTGCAATAATGATTCTTTTATTGAAAAAACAGAATCTCTTTTTTCTAATTCTATTTCAGCATTTGCACTATAACCTGCACGAACATAAGTCCCTTTATCTATAGTTACATCTGCTTTTATTGTAAACTGTACTGCCCCTGATTCTTCTTTACCTTTAGGCGCAACAAAAGTTAATTTTGCAGGGAATTCCTTGTCATCAATAGCCCCTAGTTTAACTATAATTTCACGTCCCTCTTTTAACTTTCCTACTTCTGCTTCGTCTACTTTTCCTTCAAAAATCATTTTACTCATGTCTGCAATTGTACAAATTGTAGTACCAGCATTAAATGTGTTACTTTCTATTACTTGATTTCCTTCACGTACTGGAATCTCTAATATTGTACCTGATATTTGAGCTATAATATTGGTGTTCGCTGAAGACCCAGATCCTGAAGCCGATCCTTTTTTAATTATTTGATAATCACTCTGACTCTGACTCAAACCTTGTCTTGCTTGATTGTATGACAATTCACTATTTTCAAAATCTTGTTTTGAGATTACTCCTTTTTCAAACAATGCCTTATTTCGTTTATATAAAGTTTCCGAATTTCCAAAAGATAACCGTGCACTCTTTACCCTTCCTTGAGCTGCAGCTAAATTTTGAGCATTTGGTACTACACGAATACGTGCTATTAAATCTCCTTTTTTAACTTCATCTCCTTCTTCAACCAATATCTGGTCTACAATTCCAGAAATTTGAGGCTTTAATTCTATTTCTTCCTCCGGATTTACTTTTCCCGTTGCTACCGTTTTAGTTACAATACTTGCTTTAAAGGGTTGTGATGTTTTATATTCTATTGCTGCTTTAGAATTTTTATCCGCAAAAAACTTCATTACAAAGGCTAACATTGCGAGTATAATTACTGCTACAACTATTTTTAAAACTTTTTTCATGATATTCTATTTTCTTATTTAATTGATTATTGTTAGTTATTATCTCTTTTTTAAAAACCCATAACTTCTTAAACTATTCCTCTCTTAGCGCATCAATTGGCTTCACACTTGTTGCTTTATATGCTGGTATCATACCAATCAAGGTCCCAAATACAATTAATATCACTAGTGAAAGCCATATAATAGGTATCGATACCGATGCGTTTACCAGCATAGCATCATCACCTTTTCCTAAAAACATATCCATTAACATTAAAATACCTCCTCCAGAAATAATTCCCATAAGCCCTGCTATTAAAGTTAATAATACTGCCTCTAATACTATCTGTCGTTTAATTTCAAACGGAGTAGCTCCTAATGCCCTACGAATTCCTATCTCTTTAGTACGCTCTTTAACCGTTATTAATAAGATGTTCCCTATTGCAAATACCCCTGCTATTAATGTTGCAATTCCTACAAACCAAGTTAAAAACTGCATTCCTACTAGAAAACCCGTTGCTTTTTTAAATCGTTTTCCTAAATTAAAACTCCCAAAAGCACGCTTGTCATCTGGATGTACTTTATTTAAATTCTTAAGAATTAATTTCGCATCCATCTCTATTTGCCTAATATCATATTCAGGCTTCCCTGTAACCATCATCCAGCCTATGTCTTCTCCTTTATTATAGATTTGCTGAAAAGTTGTAAAAGGAATATGTACATCACTTGTTGGACCACCCATATTGGTTCTCTCAAAAACACCACCTATCTTAAAATTAATATCGTTTATCTGAATTAACTCCCCAATGGCATCTTCGTCTTTTTTAAATAATTGTTTGTAAATATCTTCCGATATAAATGCCATTTTTCTCTGATTGTCTATATCACTCTGATTAATAAACCTTCCATGAATCAACTTCTTCTTTTGCACTTTATCTAGTAGTGGATAATCTCCTGCAATACCATAACTACCTGATTGAAAACCATGAACTACTCTCCCGTTTGTTTGATTTCTAGGCACTACAAACTCTATTCCCTCAACCTCTTGACGAACTATATTAGCGTGTTGTAATGTTAATCTAATTCTTTTTCCTTCTTGAAAACCTTTAAACGGTTTACTCGTGAAATTCCCCCAAATAAACACAGAGTTTGTAGCAAAATTTCCGAATTTTTGATTGAATTTATTTTCTAACCCTCTTGCAGATCCTAAAAGCCATACTAACAAAAGTATACCCCACCAAACTCCTATCATGGTAACTATAGTTCGAAATTTATTTTTTCGTAAACTATCATAAATTTCTTGCCAAGTATCGCGTTCTATTAAAAATCGTATCATACTATTCGTCTCTTAATGCTATAATTGGTTTAATTCTAGAAGCTCTTTTTGCAGGCACATAACCTGCTATAGCTCCTGCTATAATTAATACAATAGTTGCAGTTACAATTAATGAAGTGTTTACTGACGGATTGGTTATAAAATATTCTTTTAAACTATCACCAACCAAAGCTAATGACCCCATACCAATTAGCAGCCCTATATATCCTGCAATGGCTGTCACAAGCACAGATTCAAACATAATTAACCTAACTATAGACCTTGGAGTTGCTCCTAATGCCTTACGAATACCAAGTTCTTTGGTACGTTCTTTTACTACAAAAATCATAATATTTGCAATACCTACAACACCAGCAATTAAGGTCCCCATACCAATAACAATTATCAATATCCCTAAACCCATTGTCATTTGATTTATCTCACCAGATTGACTTGCAATGTTATAAATTCGGATTGCACGCTGATCTAAAGGAGCTATATTAAATCGTTTTTTAAGTTTTGCTTCTATACCATTAGCCAATATTTTAGCTGCATCAACATCCATATTTGGACTATGTGTTATGTTAATCTGATCTATATTATCAGTACTCCCATAAACTTGTTGCGCAGTAGACAAAGGAATATAAATTAGGCGTTCTACATCATCCCCTCCATCGTCTCTATATACCCCAACTACTTTATATGAAATCCCCTGCACATTTATATACTTCCCTAAAGCTACCTCTGGTTCAAATAAATCTTCTGCAACTAACCTACCTATTATTGCTACTTTACTTTTTTCCTTTAAATCTTTAGCAGTAATAAAACGCCCTTCATACACCAAGGCTTTTTCGATTGGCTGATAATCTGTTTCCGCGCCAATTACTTGATAATTATGTTTCTTATTTTTATAAGACACTGAAAAGTTCTTATATATTTTAGAGGTTATATACTCTATCTTATCACCAAACTCTTCCTGTAAAAATTCATTTTCATTATTTGTAAATTGAATTTTTCTTCCGGATTTAAAACCTTTATGAGGCATTGTAGTTCTACCTGTAAAAATAAACATTGCATTGGTAGCATCATCTTTAAACAGCTTCACGAAGGTGTTTTCTAAACCATTTGCTATACCAAAAAGTAATGTAAATAATAAAATCGCAAAAGAAACCGTAAATCCAGACAGTAAACTACGGAGTTTGTTTTTACTCATGCTTTGGAAAATTTCTCTCCACAAACCTATATCAAACATATTGCGAAGCTCTAACTTGTTCTACATAACTATCTTCCATAATAACACCATCCTTCAAGCGTACAATACGCTTACACATGTTAGCGATATCTTCTTCATGAGTTACTATCAATATCGTTTTTCCTTCATCATTCAGCTCTTGAATGAAATCCATAATTTCATAAGAAGTTTTGGTATCTAATGCCCCCGTAGGTTCATCAGCAAGTAGTAATTTAGGCTGTGCTGCTAGTGCTCTCGCTATGGCTACACGTTGTTTTTGTCCTCCTGATAATTCGTTAGGTAAATGCTTAGCCCAATCAGTCAAACCAACTTTCCCTAAATGAAACATTGCTTTTTCATAGCGCTCTTTTCTGTTTACCCCTTGATAATATAGCGGCAAAGAAACATTCTCAACAGCATTCTTGTAATTGATTAGATTAAAGGATTGAAAAATAAACCCTAAAAATTTATTACGATATACAGCTGCTTTTTTTTCATTCAGATTTTTGATAGGGACATTGTCCAAAATATAATCACCTTCATCCGCTTCATCAAGCATTCCGATAATATTCAATAAAGTAGATTTTCCAGATCCTGAAGATCCCATAATAGCAACTAACTCTCCCTCTTTTACCGAAAGGTCTATTCCTTTTAATACATGTAGTGAGTCCTTACCAATAGGATAAGATTTGTGTAGTTTTTTGATTTCTAACATTTGATGATGTTATTTTTTGAGTTAGTTTAGGTATTACAAACACAGAGTTTACTGCACTATCGTTCGTAAGACAATTATAAGACTATCATGTTGCTAATTTGTTACAGTTGAAATGTGAAAAAGATGTTAAAATTTTACAAATAAAAAAGCGACTAAAATTACAATTGTAATCTTAGTCGCTCCGAAATATATATTTCTAAGTGAAGCTAATTCAGGTTATTAATATCGTTTATTTCGTTTACAGTTTTGTCAATTAATTCTACATACGGTCGTAAAGACTTATTTATATTACTTGTTTCCAAATCTACTAACCAATACCTATGCACACCAGCATCTTGATATTCTAAATAAATCCCCCCCCAATCTCCTGCATCAGGAGTACCAAATACAGTTCTTTTGCTATTTAATAATTCTATTGGAAACTCAGGTAATATCCGTGCTGTTTCAACTCTATCAGCCCCTTTAAAACTTGTGAATTTACCTTGATACATACTACCTAATACGGGGTAATTATCTACCGTATCCTCTAACAAAGTATTTTCTATTAATCTAAATATCTCAACACATTGGTTTCCTTGACATTTACCGTAATATCGTCCAAAAGTTATTGTTGGACCTCTATTGGCCAAGGGATTTGAATTTCTGGCTAAAATTTCTGTATCTGTTGGGGTATCCACTAATATATCCTCCTCATTTTCACAAGAATTAAATAACAGTATCACAAATACAGCTAACAAGTATAATTTAAAATTTTTCATAACATATAGATTTACGGGTTAGAATACCTTTTACCACATACCATAAAAAATAAATATTACAACCTTCTAATCGTGTGATTGTAATTTTGGGGAGAGTTTGCAAGTTACAAAATAAAAACATAATAACCTATAAACTAATTAGTTACAAGTTTGTCGAGTGAAGATTTGAATACTTACTAAATAATATAGATTATTTCTTTTTTTTCTGAAAACTTCTATAAATAAAAAAACCCACAACTGCCACTAATATATACGGTACTGCCATTAAATACACAATACCATCATTAACACCTTTTGCTAATGAATTATCGTCCATCCCCTCTAACTGAGCTCTACACATAGCGCACTGAGCACTCAACATGAAAGAAGATAAAAAAAAGAAAAAAGAAAAAAGAAGTTTTTTCATAATGTAATTATACATAATAAGGTGATATCATTAAATACACAACTACACCAGTAATTGCAACATATAACCAAAGTGGAAAAGTGATTTTGGCAATTTTTTTATGTTTATCAAATCGTTGCGCTAATGCTTTTACATAGGTAATTAACACCAAAGGTATTACTGCAATTGACAATACTATATGTGTTATCAAGATAAAATAATATACATATTTAATTACTCCATCACCACCAAATTTAGTGGATTCAGAAGTCATATGATATCCTATATACAGCACCAAAAAACAAACCGATAAAGCAATTGCCAACTTCATTAAACGTTCATGAAAAATCCTATTCCCTTTCTTTATCATTATTACTGCAAATACCAATACAATAGCTGTAATTCCATTTATTGTAGCGTAAATAGGCGGTAAAAAGGTTAATGGCTCCACATTAAAACCTAGTTTCTTTAAATTAACTCCAAATAGAGCCGCAACAGCTAACGGAATTACTATTGATAGTATCCAAATCCATTTATTGTATTGCTGTTCAGTTGTATTTTGTGTATTCATATTTTAATGTGTTTTTATTAGCTATAAACAACCGATTGCCACATACCCCTAAAAAAGTAATATTCACAATGACGTGTTTATAAAACTTCTATATACAAATTTCACTCATTTCAATCGTAAAATTCACTCGAAGTCACGTTTAATGATTATTCTTTTAATAATTTTAAAATATCTTGCTTTAACTCTGTCAATTGATGGTGTGAGGTATCAATTACTTCTCCCAATTCACCTTTACTTGTTTCTGTAATTCCACGGTAGCATAAAATAGGATTTCCATATTCATCTTTTCTTGAACGGATAAAGCCGTTTTTATCTACTAAAGCAAACATTCCTGAGTGCTCAAATCCTCCAGGCGCCTTATCTTCCATAGCCGCATACAGATTAAACCCTTTATTAGCTAATTTCATGATATCATCATGATTACCAGTAAGCATTTGCCAGTTTTTAGACTTAATCCCATGAGTATCTTTATACTCTTTTAAAACTGATGGTGTATCATAAGCAGGATTAATTGTAAAAGATGCGATTGCAAAATCATCTAAATCACCAAATTTATCTTCAATTTGCAACATGCTTTCTGTCATAATAGGACAAATAGTTGGGCAAGTAGTAAAAAAGAACTCTACCACATACACTTTACCACCAAAGAATGAATTTCCAACTTCAAGGCTATCGTGATTTCTAAAATTGAACTCTGGTACTTTAGAAAACTTTACTAAACCTGAATCCGTATCCGTAGATTGCACTCCTGTTTTTACTTTGTTTAATCTATTCCCATCCATAATAGTATTATTGGAAATACGATCGATGATTTTTGGAACAGCAAATATTCCGAAAACTAAAATGATAAATGTTATTCCTATATATGATTTATTCCCCTTCATCTTTTTGATTTATTTTTAAAAGTGAATCTCTCCTATTTATTTTATAATTACTCTTCAATGCTGCATTGTATTCAAACAAGAGTACCGTAACATCATTATCCATTTTTTTATGTAAAACAGAAACAGCAGTTGCATCATAACCATGATATAACTTTAACTCTTTATCATCCGCACATCGTAAACTTTGCTCTTTATCAATTATAAAAACATAATCTGTCCCTAAATTATCATCTAATTGAGTTGAAAGTTTTAATGAACTATAAACCTCATTAATTGCTTTCGGAGTACCAAAGGCAAACTGCCATTTATTAATTTTAGCATAACGAGAAAGCTCTACAATGATTTCTTTTACCTGTGCTTCTGCTCCATTGGGAAGCAACATTAGCATTTGAAAATCTTCATCAGAACTGTGTATTCCTTTATAAATCTCCTCATGTAAATTATATACATTGATTTTCCTATCGGTTAAATCCGAGCCCAAAAAACCTAATACAGTTAACTTATCTTTTAACTGAACTTTTTCTCCTTTTAAATTTTTAAAAGCTGATACTTCTTTTACATTATTTGAAACAATTGGCAATGCAGAAAAATTGTAGACTCCTGTAGCAAAGAAAAGATAAATAATTATCGGACAAACAAACAAAAGTCCAAGTATGAGGTTTTTTTTGTTTAACATAAAATAAGTTTAAAAACAGTGCAAAAATAAAAAAGACGGTTATAATAACCGTCTTTTTTATTTATTAATATGTATTTCATCTACTAAAAATCTCTAGTGACAAATGATGATGTCATGATTTCATAAATATAACCACCTTCTACTAAAATAATAAAAGAAAGGTATAATATTAAGAATATCCCAGTCCACACTACAGAACGTCTGAACCATTTTGCCTCTCCATCCATATGCATGAATGCCCAAGTAATGTAGTAAGCTTTATATACTGTTAAGATAATAAAAATCCAGTTTAAAATCTTCATTCCTACTATCCTATTGTGAACTAATGATTCTGGTTTCCAAAGCCCTAAAGCAACTTCAAAAATTGTTACTGCAGATAATAACCAAAATACCATCCATATTTTACTGATGTTATTTTTTGGTTTTAATAGTCCGAAAAAG
>Ga0105354_1000250_pt1 | contig 33100 bp, 28 predicted proteins | sample GOMGulsemesocosm_FD_83658 | JGI IMG/M metagenome (GOLD analysis project Ga0105354, IMG submission 83658) | Methane-oxidizing microbial communities from mesocosms in the Gulf of Mexico - GOM9B Gulf of Mexico | ecosystem: Environmental > Aquatic > Marine > Cold seeps | place: USA: Gulf of America...
TACAGGTGTTGCTTTTAAAAAATGTGATAAAGCATAATATTGAATGCCCAGTTCGCTGGGCTTTTTTATTCTTAGTTTCCATATTCTTAGTTTCCATATTCTTTTTTTCTAAGGAAAGACATGGCAAGAGCCGCCAATTTTTATGGTTTACTCAACTTAGTTGTTGAGCACAATCTTTTATCGAGTAGTGAGGCGCAAGCCGCTGCAGCCAGTTGCGCCAGTCAACATCGACCATTCCTTAGTTACCTTGTAGAAAATGAACTTATTGATTCACCATCTATTGCCAAAATATGTTGCAATGAATTTTCAACACCTCTATTTGACCTCACCACTTTTGACCTAAGTTTATTACCTACTGATTTACTCAATGAAAAACGTGTTAACCAACACGGTGCTCTGCCACTTTATGTGCGCGGCAATCGATTATATGTTGCCATTGGCGACCCAACAAATAATGCAGCCTTAGAAGAATTTCAATTTAACGCTGGCATGCGCACTGAAGCTATTTTGGTGTGTGAACAACAACTTCAAGATACTATTCTTAAAGTATTTGAAAGTGATTCTAATGCACTGTCAATCAGCGAATTTGATGAAGCAGAGCTGGCTGATATCGAACTAGATAACAGTTCTAACACTGTTAAACAAGAAACTGAATCAGATAAAGACGATCAACCCATAGTTATTTACATTAATAAATTATTAATGGATGCTATTCGTAAAGGTGCCTCGGATTTACACTTTGAGCCCTATGAGAAAACCTATCGCGTAAGATTTAGAATTGATGGTATTTTGCATGAAATGGGCGCTCCTCCAGCTTATTTATCTTCACGTTTGGCTGCTCGTTTAAAAATCATGTCCAAAATGGACATTGCTGAAAAACGCGTTCCCCAAGATGGCCGTATCAAGCTGAAGATATCAGCAAAAAAATCTATCGATTTTCGGGTAAGTTCCCTGCCAACATTATTTGGCGAGAAGATGGTATTACGTATACTAGACTCATCCATTGCTATGATGGGCATTGAAAGTCTGGGTTACGAAGATGAACAACGCGCGCTGTATGAAGAAAACTTGCATCGCCCCCAAGGCATGATTTTAGTCACTGGCCCCACAGGTTCCGGTAAAACAGTATCTTTGTATACAGGCTTAAATATACTTAATACGCCCGAACGAAATATTTCGACAGCCGAAGACCCCGTTGAAATTAATCTCGCCGGGGTTAATCAAGTTCATATCAACTTAAAAGCTGGATTAGATTTCTCTTCAGCTTTAAAAGCATTTTTACGTCAAGATCCTGATGTAATTATGGTTGGTGAGATTCGTGATTTAGAAACGGCTGAAATTGCAATTAAGGCTGCGCAAACTGGTCATTTAGTATTATCCACCCTCCATACAAACTCAGCAGCAGAAACAATTACTCGCTTAGTAAACATGGGCGTGCCTGGTTATAATATTGCCAGTTCGGTCAGCCTAATTATCGCCCAGCGCTTAGCTCGCCGTCTATGTGAACATTGCAAAGTTGCCGAAGAAATACCCCATGAACAATTAATTACATTAGGATTTACAGAAAAAGACATTGCATCTTCTCCTACTTTTTATCATCCTAGTAGTTGTGATAAATGCTCGGGTGGTTATAAAGGCCGTGTTGGTATCTATGAAGCGATGCCTGTTTCTGAAGCCATAGGGCGAACAATAATGGCTGACGGTAATTCAATGGAAATTGCTGACATAGCCAAGAGCGAAGGTGTTAATGACTTACGCCGTTCCGGCTTATTAAAAGCATTGCAAGGGGTGACTAGCCTCGCTGAAGTAAATCGAGTTACTAGCTTTTAACCTTTAAATTTATAAACGGTGTAGCAATCCTTATGGCCACAAAAAATAAAAAAAATAAAGTTACTATCCATACCTATGAATGGCAAGGCATAAATCGTAAAGGTGATCGAGTCAATGGTAACTATAAGGGTAAGAATGAAAAGGAGGTTAAAGATGCACTTCGCCGTCAAGGCGTAAACCCGACAAAATTAAAGAAAAAGCCCGAACCATTTTTAAAGATCGGCTCTGCCCATAAAATTACTGCAATGGATATTGCAATGGTATCGCGCCAACTAGCCACCATGTTATCTGCGGGTGTACCATTGGTGCAAAGCATGGCCATTATTGCTGAAGGTCATGAAAAACCAAAGGTTCGTGAGTTACTCAGTGCAATCAACAGTGAAATTCAATCAGGTGTTCCCGTGGCAGATGCATTACGTCCGCATCGAGAATATTTTGATGACCTTTATTGTGATCTAGTCGCCGTAGGCGAACAATCTGGCTCACTCGACCAAGTCTATGATCGCATAGCTACTTATAAAGAAAAAACCGAAGCATTAAAATCAAAAATTAAAAAGGCTATGCTTTATCCCATCTCGGTTATTATTGTAGCCTTGAGTGTAACCATGTTATTACTTATCTTTGTGGTGCCACAATTTGAGTCTATTTTCGCTGGTTTTGGTGCTGAATTACCTGCATTCACTCAAATAGTACTTAACGTATCAGAAGTCGTTCAAGCCTATTGGTATCTTATTGTTGGTTCCATAGTACTCGCTGGCTATTTATTCAAAAAAGCTCACCTTAAATCAGAAGATGTTCGTAATAAAACCGATATTTTCCTGTTGAAGCTCCCTATCATCGGCGGAATCTTGAAGAAGTCTTGTATCGCTCGTTTTAGCCGCACCCTAGCGACAACGTTCACAGCTGGCGTGCCTCTATTAGAAGGATTAGGATCTGCAGCGGGAGCTTCTGGAAACTTTATTTACCGCCAAGCTATTTTAAATGCGCGCAGGGAGGTTGAATCGGGTCTCATGCTCAATATAGCTATGCGAACTTCAAATATCTTTCCAAACATGTTAATTCAAATGATCATGATTGGAGAAGAAGCGGGCACTATTGATGACATGCTTAACAAAGTTGCCAATATCTATGAAGCTGAAGTTGACGATGCAGTAGACGGACTCACAACTCTTATAGAGCCAATTATCATGGTCGTAATCGGCGGCATTGTCGGTTCTCTTATCATTGCTATGTATCTTCCAATCTTCAAAATGGGCAGTATTATTTAGTACTTCCACAACTAACGAGCTTTTCATGAATCCATTTATTGTATTACTGCAAGAACAACCTATTTATTTTTATGTGATTGTTACAATTTTAGGCCTATTAATAGGCAGTTTTTTAAATGTTGTTATTCATCGTTTACCTATCATGATGGAGCGCGCATTTAAAAAAGACGCGAGTGAATATTTTTCACTTGATGGTGCCACCGCGACCTTAGACAAAAATTATGATACAGCATCACAAAATCAGCCTTTTAACCTAGCAGTACCTCGTTCAGCATGCCCAAAATGCCAACATAACATTAGCGCATTAGAAAACATCCCAGTGATTAGTTACCTATGGTTAAAAGGAAAATGTCATGGCTGTCAGAGCAAAATTTCACCTCGTTACCCACTAATAGAATTATTATGCGGCGCTTTATCGTTGGTGATAGCCGTAGAGTTTGGCGTGACTTGGCAAGCCGTAGCAGCTCTTATTCTAACCTGGTCGTTAATAGCATTAACCTTTATAGATTTCGATACCATGTTGTTACCCGATAACATTGTACTGCCAGTGCTTTGGTTAGGCTTGTTAGGTAATAATTTTGGATTATTTACCGATCTTCAAAGTGCATTCTTTGGCGCAATTATTGGATACTTAAGTTTATGGTCTATTTATTGGGCGTTTAAGCTATTAACAGGTAAAGAAGGTATGGGATACGGCGACTTTAAATTGTTTGCTTTGCTAGGCGCCTGGCTTGGCTGGGAATATTTGCCACTCATTATTTTGTTATCATCAGTTGTGGGCGCAGTCATCGGCATAGTGCTTATGTTAAATCGTAATAAAAAAACAGATATGGCTATTCCCTTTGGTCCATATTTAGCGATTGCAGGTTGGATAGCCTTGATGTGGGGTGAAGGAATAAACAATGCATATTTGAGTTACATGGGTTTATGAGCCAAATGATTATTGGCCTCACCGGAGGAATCGCTAGTGGTAAAACTACTGTAGCTAATCTATTTATAAAAATGGGCATTGACGTAGTTGATGCCGATATTGTTGCTCGAGAAATTGTTGCAAAAGACAGTGTCGCTTTAAATAAAATATCAGCACACTTTGGCCCAAGAGTGTTATTAGAAACTGGCGAATTAAACCGAGCAGCCTTACGTCAGATTATTTTCTCTGATGATGATGAAAAACAATGGCTAAATAGCCTAATGCATCCTCTCATTCGCGATACTATTATCGAGCAGCTAAAAGACTGTCGTTCATCGTATTGTCTTTTAGTCGCACCGTTACTAATAGAAAATAAGATGCAATCACTCGTTGATGGTATTTTAGTGGTTGATGTTGACGAAGAAACTCAAATAAAACGCACTATGCAACGTGATAACTGCACTATAGAGCAGGCTAAAGCAATTTTAGCCTCTCAGACTAATCGCAAAACACGCCTAGCCTCAGCTGATAATATCCTTAAAAACAATGGAATGATCAATAAGTTGACTAATGATGTAAAAAAATTGCATGATGGGTACTTAAAAATTGCACAGGAAGGATCCTGATGCGCTTCATTCTAAATTAATTATTCAACAACCCCAATATAATAAAAACAAGGGTCGGATAAAGATGACATATCGTATCATCAAATAGAATAATTACTTTCATAAGTATGTCATGGTTATGTCAGAAACAATAATTTATGAATATCCGCTAACGGAGAAAATACGTTGTTATTTGCGGATTGAACACCTAAGTGACCAATTACTTGGTTACAAAGCAATTGATAAACCTGAGCTTTTTAAGCCATTTTTTGGTTTGTTATTTGCGCTGTCAGAACAATTTGATCGTGGTGAACTAAAGAAAGAACTCATTAAAGACTTAGAGCAAAATAAGGCTTCTCTTAATCAATGGCGAACAGATAAAAATATTGATCAAGTTCAACTAGAAAAATTATTGCAAAAAATAGATAGCTTTAAGTTCTCACAGGCACAATCAAACAAAGCACACACCATTATTGGACAAGATCCTTTACTCAACCAGATAAAGAATAAATCTGCCTTGCTGGGTGGTGGAAGCCCCTTTGATACCCCTTTGTTACATTATTGGAATCACCTACCAGACCAACGTAGATTAGAAGATATTGAGCGCTGGCTGTCGCCTTTCGCACAAACTATTGCGGCCATCAGGTTACTTTTGCAACTGACAAGAGAGTCATCCATCTATCAAGAATGTACGGCAGTCGAAGGCTTCTATCAGAATAGTTGTGAGCAATTACAACTATTGCGTATTAAAGTACCGACTCATCAAGACTACTATCCGACGATAAGTGGTTATAAAAATAGATATGCAGTACGTTTTCAGTCGTGGAATGAGCAACCGATTCAAGATGTAGATTTTTTACTTTCTTGTTGCTAGTCATCTCGATATTATTGATAGCTAATCAACAATTTTAGAGAATAATATGACTAGCGTTAACTGCCCGACTTGCAACAAAGAAGTAATTTGGAATAAAGAAAGTATTCATCGACCATTTTGTAGTGACCGTTGTAAGCTTATAGATCTTGGTGAATGGGCTGATGAAAAAAATACTATCGCCGGTGCCAACTTGCAAGATTCAGTCACTTTTGATGAGTTTGATTTACCACTCAATGATGAGTTTTTTCAGCCCGAACAAGATAAATAATCAATATTTCCCCGCCAGCAACGAGTCAACTATCGGTTGATTCGCAGCGGGAAAATTAAATTCGTTGAGCAATGCAATATCTATCCAACGTATTTCTTGCTGCTCAGCTCCTCTAGCATCCCCTTCAAAGTCCTTAACGATCCAGACATCGAGTGACACAAATTTATCACCGTAGTCATAATCAAGAACCATCAAAGGTCTTGAGCTATGCACATTGATATCAACTTCTTCTTTTAATTCTCTAATCAATGCGTCTTGAACTAATTCAGCTTTCTCAACCTTTCCCCCCGGGAATTCCCACTTTCCTCCTTGGTGGAGGTGCTGATGGCGCTTAGCTATCAATACCTTATTTTCGCTGTTTATCACAACAGCCACGGCAACTCGTATCTTATTCATAATTTATCTAAGTATTTTCGGTGTTAATCATTATAATTGAGCTATCAAAAATATGCTCACTTTAGAATGTAATTATGAAACAACTAAGTAACGCCTGCCAAATGTCGGATACTAAAACACACTATAATAGCGAACAGGCATTACCCCTGATTGTTGTCAGCACCAAAAAATGTGACGCAGTGATATCACTCTATGGTGGTCAAGTTCTAGAATATAAAGCCAAAAACAAGCCCCCATTGTTATGGCTAAGCCCCAGCGCTTCTTTCATTGAAGGTAAAGCTATTCGTGGCGGAATTCCAATTTGTGCACCGTGGTTTGGTAAACACGACCATCATGCTTTAAACCATGGCTTTGCACGAACTAGCTACTGGAACATTACGTCAATGGTTGAAAATGAGACAGGTGACACTGTTATTACTCTAACATTAGAAGAAAACCCACTATCTAAAAAATATCAGTACACAGATTTTAAAATGATACTGGTTATCACTCTTGGGGAGACCTTAAGTTTATCGTTCAATTATGAGAATAACAGCCAGCAAGGCCAAACATGTGAATGGGCGATGCATAGTTATTTAGCGGTAGAAAATTGTAATGAGGCCACCGTTAGCGGCTTGGAAAAGCTTATTTATCTTGATAAAACAATGAACAACCAACCGTGTGCATTAACTGCTGTTCAAGATTTCAAGAATGAGGTAGATCGCTGCTTTGTAGAAGGTTCTACGTCGCAAAAAGTCATCAACGAAAAATTGCCGCGCACTCAGATCACAGGACATAACTGTCCGAGTGTTATTGTGTGGAGTCCCGGACAGCAACTTGCCAACACAATGAGTGATGTGGATGGCTATGACAAATTTGTGTGTGTTGAGCGCGGTGCGGTTAATAAAAATCAATGGCTGATTGCACCTAATACTGCACAATCAGCAACCATGACACTAAGTAACGTATAAGCTAAGTTATAACAACGCAGGCTATATTAAAATAGCCTGCGCAAACATCCATTGCGCAAAGAAGTATGTGCTTAAAATGGCCCATTGAGCCCCTTTAAATGGTTGTTTAAATTTATTCCATGCCAATGAAGAATCTGAACATGCAAATACAACGGCGCCTATCAACAACGTAAGGCTCATGTATGACGGATTTTGCCAGTAGAGTTCACCAGCCATCCAAACCATACTCATAATTACGCTTATATACACTATTACTGGAATTTTTAATGGACCCAATTTATCAGCAAGTAACCGATAAAAAGTAAAAGCAATAAGCATTAATAACGCGACCCACCAATAAGTCACTTGTGGTTCAAACAGTTGATAGAAAGCTACCAAGTAAGCGATATGTGCAACCAGAAAACTTGCCAGGCCTTCAATAAATCGCTCTTTGGGCAGCATTAAGAATATATCCCCCAATAAACTAAATGCTAGACCAACAAACATAGCGTATGCGAATGTGGTTGGCACAAAGCCTTGCATAACCACATAACCAATAAGCAACATCATGGTCCCAGGTTTGAAGATATAATGGAATAATCGATTATTAGGACGGTCACCAACAATACTTGCAATGGCACTACATAGAACAATCAGGTTAAAAGGGAGTGTAAACATGAAATATTAGGCTTCTCAAAATAATGAACACTTACTCTACTCGTTTTATTATCATATTGCGATATCAATTAATGCAGTACATTGTTGATAAAAACGTCAACATTTGGGCTAATTTCGGAATATAATCGTCATTTGCTTTTATTCTCATGCATTCTTAGATAAAGTGATTGATCTAAAAAAGACAAATCATTAGAGAGTTATGGTCAATCTTTATCGCCGTAAACAATTATTAGAAAAACTGCCATCAACAGCTATTTTAGCCAGTGATATTAGCGTCATATTAAATGCTAAAGATTATCTAAGCCATTTATTGGCTTTGATCGATCAGGCTCAAACTCGCATTTATATGACGGTTTTGTATTTAGAGAATGATGAAGCAGGACAACTTGTTGTGGAGCATCTTATTGCGGCAAAAGATAAAAGGCCCCAATTAGACATAAAGATATTTGTTGATTTCCATCGTGCTCGTCGCGGATTGATAGGCCAAAAAGAAAGTGAAGGAAATGCCGGGTTTTATCGAGAAATTGACGAAAAACACCCCGATTTCATTCAATTTTATGGCGTAGCCGTTAAGCAAAAAGAGCTATTTGGGGTATTACATCTCAAGGGAATCGTTGTAGATGATGCATTGGTTTATTCTGGCGCAAGCATCAATAACATCTATCTTCACCACGGTGAACGTTATCGCTATGATCGTTATTGTGTAATTAAGTCTTCAGCCTTATCTAACAGCTTTGTTGAATACCTACAGCATGCGCTGATCCCTAGTGACGGAGTCCATTTATTAGGAAGACACCCTTTAGTTCTCGATAATCAATTTAAGAAAAATGTCGCGGCGCAGCATAAACAGTTATCTAAAACAAAATATGATCTAGATACCTCTAAGCCTAATGCAGCACTGTCTATTACACCGCTTATTGGTTTGGGAAAACGTAATAATCAATTAAACAAAGTAATCCACCAGCAAATGCTGCAAACACAGCAATCGCTAATTTTATATACTCCTTATTTTAATCTTCCGAGCATATTGAAGCGCTCAATTACTAAATTGCTAAAAAATAAAGTAAAAGTTGAAATTATTGTTGGTGATAAGCGGGCTAGTGACTTTTTTATTCCTGAAGACCAAGAGTTTAGTAAGATTGGATTAATTCCTTATTTATACGAGACAACATTAAGGAAGTTCATCAAGCGTCATCAAGCGTCAATTGATGAAGGTCTACTCACAATTAGGTTATGGCAACACAACACTAACTCATTCCACTTAAAGGGCATGCAGGTTGATAAGCGATATCATTTACTGACAGGCAATAATCTCAACCCGAGAGCATGGCGCTTAGATATTGAAAATGGCCTATTGATTGATGATAAAGAACAAGCATTAAGTGAAATGTTTGCCGTCGAGCACGATAAGATCATTGAGCACACAACAATTATCAAGCAGTGGCAAGATATTGATGCCCTTGAAGATTACCCTCCTTTTGTCAAAAAGTGGCTAGGTCGATTACGTAAAACCAACCTAGACATGTTATTTAAACAATATATGTAATCTTCTCATCTATGACGTGTTCAAAACTCGTTGGGCACGTATTAATACCAACTTTATTTGATAACTAAACATTTGTACTGACTACTTACTATCTATTAGAGCGTTTTGTACTTGTTAATACCTCGCACAACAAAATGATATAATTATGAAATTGACATAACTAATCGAGATCTTTTCGTTTTTTGTACGTCAATGGACTATTAAAGAAATTACGACTAGAGGCTACTAAATGATTCCAACGGCCAATAATGCGTTTTTGAAAATTCGACTCTAAATCAAGGGCTGATTTATCATCTGTAACCCATGTTTCGTTTAATAATTTCTTGCCAAACATCACAGCATCAGGTGATCTAACCATTAGTGATTTTGCGAACGCGAGCGCATCACTTAATGGATCCTCACTGATTTTTGTTATCAAGCCATATTCCAGAGCCTGGTCTGCATCAAATATTCGTCCAGTCATCACTAAATCTTTCGCGATATCGATTCGTGTTAACTCTCTTAATGTGACACTCAAGCTCATATCAGGAATTAATCCCCATTTGGCTTCCATAATAGAAAAACGACAATCAGGTGTTGAATACCTGAAATCCGCCCCTAACGCTATTTGCATACCGCCGCCATAACAACTTCCATGGGTAACAGCAATCACAGGAACCGGCAAACTACGCCATAAGTAACCAACATCCTGCGCTAGATTAGACACTTCATCATGATCTTTTTTAAGCAAGTCTTTCACATTAAGTGGATTTTTAAGTACAGAGACCATATCAAGTCCAGAACAAAACCCTTTACCCTTGCCTTGCAAAATAACAGCACGAATGTCTTTATTACTTTTTAAAGTATCCACCATTTCGACTATGGCATGAAACATAGGCATATCTAATGCGTTATATTTTTCACTACGGTTTAAGCTAACAATGGCAATATTATCTTGATAATCAACAATAACTCTTGGTTTCATGAATCACCTACAGGACAGACCAGCAAAGCTAATATTAAAACATTCATTTGAATATTGTGCCAGTACAGCGACCACAAAAAAGGCCATAGTGTTCACTATGGCCTTAATAAGGTGCGATATTTTTAAAAGTAAAAATTATGCAACCGTAATACGTGCAAACTTACGTTTACCCACTTGCACTACATAGATACCATCAGTTAACACTTGTTTGTTATCTTCGCATTTAACGCCATCAATTTTCACAGCGCCTTGCTTAATCATGCGATTAGCATCAGATGTACTGGTCACTAAGCCAGCTTCTTTGAGCAAGTTAGGCATTGGTAACGCCGTTAAAGTTAACTCTGGCATTTCGTCAGGGATTTTACCTTTTTGAAAGCGTTCAGTGAATTCCTTATGAGCGTTTTCAGCATCTTGTTCGCTGTGAAAACGAGCAATAATTTCTTTAGCAAGACTAATTTTAACGTCACGAGGATTTAAACCGTTAGCGATATCAGTCTTGAATTGCTCTATTTCGCTCAAAGGTCTAAAACTTAACAGCTCATAGTAACGCCACATTAGCACATCAGAGATTGACATAATTTTCCCAAACATCTCTGATGGCGCTTCACTAATACCTATATAGTTATTTGCTGATTTAGACATCTTCTTAACGCCATCAAGGCCTTCAAGAAGCGGCATCATCACAACACACTGAGGAGATTGTCCATTAGCTTTTTGTAATTCACGGCCCATCAGTAAATTAAATTTCTGATCGGTGCCGCCTAATTCAACGTCTGTTTCCATCGCTACAGAATCGTATCCTTGTAACAAAGGATATAAAAATTCATGTATAGCGATAGGCTGACCACCAGCATAACGCTTTTTAAAATCATCACGTTCAAGCATACGAGCAACAGTTTGGTTAGCCGCCAACTTGATCATGCCAACGGCACCTAATTCTTCTAACCATGACGAATTAAAAGCGATTTTAGTTTTCGCCGGATCTAAGATCTTAAATACTTGCTCTGTGTAAGATTCTGCATTCTTAAGAACTTGTTCTTTAGTCAATGGTGGGCGAGTTGAGTTTTTTCCCGTAGGATCGCCAACCATGGCCGTAAAATCACCAATTAAGAAGGTTACATCATGACCTAATTGCTGAAATTGACGCATTTTATTTAAAATAACCGTATGACCCAAATGAATATCAGGTGCCGTAGGATCAGCCCCCAATTTTATTCTTAGTGGACGCTTAAGTTTTAATTTTTCGATTAATTCTTTTTCAACAAGAATTTCATCAGCACCGCGTTTAATTTCGCTTAATGCATCAACTACCTGTGACATCCACAGTTCTCCTAGGGTGTTTATAAACCTGTTATATGGTAAAAATGCGATAAAAACGGTTTTTTATGCTGCAAAATTAGGCTTGTAGGTTTAAGGATATATATAAAGCTGGTAATCTTACTCGATTAGCAAAGGAAAATGAACTTTAAAGCATCTAAATGTCATTTTCTTCACATTAATTTTCTCGGTTTTATTGGCACGTTATGACTCATATTTATCATCAATTACCTTCTCGTCACAAACAACTGCTTATTGTGGTTAGCCTCTTAACGGCTATTTTATTCTTATTACCTAGTGATGATGCAAAAGCCTCTCGTTCGACGTCTGGCAACCCAACTTTAAAAGTAGCACAGCGTTATCAAGTTCCAATAGGGCAAGAGCAAAAGAGTGCCAAACTTATTGCCGTTGCCTCACCTTCACAAATACGAGAAGAACCAATAGAAGAGACAACGAAATTATCTAACGATATTAGCAATAATACTTTCGTTGATACGGCCTCGATTAGTACTGAAGCGCCTACACAACTCCCTCAAGAGATTTCATTGCAATGGCAAAGTGTCACCGTTAAATCTGGTGATAATTTAGCACTTATTTTTGAACGTGCAGGGTTTAGTCCACGGACATTGCACGACATCACGAGTATTGGGAAAGCAAGTGCCTCCCTCAAAAAGATTATGCCAGGCCAAACAATCCGCTTTGGAAAGAATGAAAGTGGTAAGTTGATTGAACTGCAATACAAACAAAGCATAGTACGTAGCTTAATTGTCAATGCTGTTGATGATGGTTATAAAGTAACAACAAAAACACGTGAATTAGAAATACGTGAGAGCTTAGCCAGTGCAAAAATAGATTCTAATTTTTGGAATGCAGGTATCAACGCCGGACTTGAACCGTCAGTTATCATGAATCTGGCCAACATTTTTGGCTGGGATATAGACTTTGGGTTAGATATTCGCAAAGGAGATCACTTCAATATAATCTTTGAAACTAAATTTCTAGATGGTGTAGAAGTAAAAACAGGCAACATCATTGCTGCTGAATTCGTTAATCAGGGGCAGAGTTATCAAGCCATACGACACACCGACGGAGAGTATTACTCAGCCTCTGGCCGCAGTATGCGTAAAGCCTTTTTACGTGCCCCTGTAAATTTCAAGTATATTAGTTCAAGTTTTAATCCACGTAGGTTACACCCTGTAACGGGTAATATCAGAGCCCACAACGGCATTGATTATGCCGCTAAACGTGGGACTCCAGTTCAAGCATCAGGTTCAGGAACCGTAATTGCCTCAAGCTATAGTAAATATAACGGTAACTATATTTTCATTAAACATGGCGAACGCTATATTACAAAGTACCTTCATCTTACAAAGAAATATGTTCGAAAAGGTGCTCGCGTAAAACAAGGCCAGAAAATTGGTACTGTAGGATCGACAGGTCGTGTTACTGGTGCACATTTACATTATGAGTTTCTAGTTAATGGCGTACACCGTAACCCGCGAACTGTAAAACTACCAAAAGCACAATCAATCGCGAAAAAAGAAAAGAAAGAATTTTTGGCTATATCTGAAAATCGCATGGCTCAATTAGAGACAAACAGACGTATTATGCTTGCTGACAATCAGGAGTAGGCAATGTCTCAGCAATATTATATAGGATTAATGTCGGGCACCAGCATGGATGGTGTAGATGCGGTTCTTGTAGATTTTTCATCTGGCCAGCCCAACCTCATTGCCACTCATGAGGAACCGATCCCTACATCCTTACTCAACCAACTTCACTTACTAGCAGACCCCAAAACAGGTGATATTAACCTTCTGGGTGAATGTGACCGTGCTTGTGGTTATTTGTTTGCCACTGCGGTAAATAATTTAATTACTATCGCTAATATTACTCCTAGTGAAATTATTGCGGTTGGCTCTCACGGGCAAACTGTACGCCATATGCCTAACCTGCCTCATCCTTTCTCATTACAAATTGGTGATGCAAATACTATTGCCGTCAAAACAATGATAGATACCATTGCTGACTTTAGGCGCAAAGATATAGCACTTGGTGGTCAAGGGGCTCCATTGGTACCTGCTTTCCATCAATCAATTTTTTCTCATCACAAAAAAAACAGAATCATTTTAAATATTGGTGGTATATCTAACATTACTTGGCTCGGAAACAATACTGAACAAGTATTAGGTTTTGATACTGGACCTGGAAATACGCTGCTGGATATGTGGTACCAGCAATATCATAATAATAACTATGATATTAATGGAGACTGGGCGGCTAGTGGTGAAGTATATCAGCCTTTGCTCCAGCGGATGTTGCAACACCCCTATTTTAGTATGCAGGCCCCTAAAAGCACTGGACGTGAGTTATTTAATCTACCTTGGTTACAACAACATCTCGGACATTTCCCTGCCTTACAGCCTCAAGATATTCAAGCAACACTATCGCAACTCACAGCGCAATCAATTGCACATGAAATCTTAAAGTTATCAGACCATGCTGATATTTATATTTGTGGCGGTGGTATATTCAACATTGATTTGATAACCCGAATTAAAACTTTGTTGCCAAAATCTACAGTTAATTCCACATCAGATATTGGTATAGATCCTCAGTGGGTGGAAGCAATTGCATTTGCGTGGTTAGCTTATTGCCACGTCAATAAAATGACAAGTAATCTCCCAGCTGTAACGGGTGCCAGTAGAGCGGCAGTTTTAGGCGGTTTATACCCGGCAATGTGATGTTAATGTGGCAAAACATTGCCGCTAATTTATCTGTGACCCTTTATCTATTTCACTTATTCAAGGCAAAAAAAAAGAGCCTAAGCTCTTCTTTCGAATGAATATAGAAAAATCTACTATCTATTAAAATCTAACTTTACGCCAAATTTGTGATTTCTTAGCATCTTTATTAGCTGTATTGATTGGGCTAAATTGTGTTTGCTTCCACTCGCTAGTTTTTTTAACGTTTTTCTCAACATTTTCAACTGGATTAGCTTCTGTACGACGCCATACAGAGCTATCTTCTGCTGATACGGCTGCAACTGCAGTATTTGCTAACAAAGTAAGACCAAGTGCTGATGCTAAAAGTAATGCTTTCATAATTATCCCTATTAGTTGTTTTATATGTCATTTTTTTGTAATTACATATAACCAAATGCGAATAACATGCCAATTTTTACACTACTGTTATTTTTTCCTCATTATGTTTAAGTAAATAAGAAGTAAAATCTTGCTCAGATAATGGTCGACTAAAATAGAACCCTTGAATGGTCTCACAGTTAAGTTCTTTTAACGCGTCCAACTGTTCCTTCTCTTCAACTCCCTCAGCAACTACAGACAACTCCATGCTGTGGGCGATGGATATTATTGATGCAACCATATGACGCTCATTCTTTTCAGCAGTAAGATCATCAATAAAGGCTTTATCGATCTTGAGCGTATGAATGGGGAAGCGCTTTAAATAACTCAATGATGAATATCCGGTACCAAAATCATCGAGTGCTAAATGAATTCCTTTATCAGCAAGCTTTTGCATAGTTGTAATCGCAAGTTCAGGGTTTTCAATAACTGTGCTTTCAGTAATTTCTAATTCAAGATTCGCTAGAGGCAGTTGAGTGCACTCTAAAATGTGATCGATTCGTTGAATTAAATCTGTTTGAGCAAACTGCCTAGCGGCTAAGTTAACGGCTACTCGTCCCGTAAATAACCCATTTTTACGCCATTGCTGAGTAGCATAACAGGCTCTATCTAATACTTTTTCACCAATAGCAATGATAAGACCTGTGTCTTCGGCCACTGGAATAAACTCGGAAGGGCTTATAACGCCATGTTCTGGGTGGGCCAAACGTACCAATGCTTCCATGCCCATTAAAGAGCCTGTCTTTAACGAAATTTTAGGTTGGTAATATACTTCAAACCAATCATTTTTTAACGCCTGACGGATCAAACTCTCAACTTGCAATCGACGTACTGCTGACTCATTCATTGATGAATTAAAAAATTGATAACTAAAACCAGACTCAGACTTTGCATGGTACATAGCCGTATCGGCACTCTGAAGCATATTCTCAGTTGTTTCACCATCATTGGGGTAGATTGCCACCCCAACACTGCAATTCATTACTAAGATCTCATTATTTAAATCAAACGGATCTTGCATCGCCCTTTCGATTTCGTATAACACTTGGGTGATAGTACTTATTTCATCAACATCTTCTAATAATAGAGCAAACTCATCCCCACCAAGACGACATAACAAATGCTGACAGTTAATGCGTGTATCAATTCTCTCTGCAATAAAGCACAGCAGCTTATCGCCTTCATCATGTCCCATTGAATCATTAATTTTCTTAAAGTTATCAATATCCATAATCAACAAAGCATGTCGCTCTTTACGACGGATCAAATTACGATGAGCATACTGAAAGTAAGAACGATTAGGCAACTTAGTCAAAGGGTCTATATTCGACAAGTTTCTGAGTTCTAGTTCTGTATTTTTTCGCTGTGTTATATCCGAAAATGCCACGACATAATGACTAATTTCATTATCATTATCTAACATTGGGTTTGCATGTAATTCAATATGATAGCAATCACTATTAGGTTTCAATGCTTTAACTTCACCCACCCAATTAAGACCATTTTTCAATCGCTTTTGGATGTGCTCAGCAATACCGCCTTGATAAGTACCAAATATGCGTTTGTTATCTTTGACTTGTTCAAACGAGAAACCAGTGATTTGAGAGAATGCTTTATTCACCTCAACAATATTAAAATTAAGATCCATCACATAAATAGCATCTGTGATATTTGACATTACATTCGCTTGCAAGTTAAGTCGAACCTCAGCATTTTTAAGTAATGTTATATCCCTAATAGTGCCGGCCATTCGAATGGGTTTGTCGTCAATGGCACGGGTAACTACTTTGGCTCTGTCAATAATCCAAATCCAATGTTCTGGTTCATTAATCCGTTTAATTCGATAACTCGCTTCAAAGAACTCAGTCTCGCCAGCGAGGTGAGATGCTAAGCGCTCAGCCACTCTACCGCGATCTTTTGGATGAATTTTTGTTAGTTTAGCTTCATTTAATCCTTCATAATCAAATTGCTGCCAATGTTCACTGTGATACATATGATTAGTTTCTAAATCCCAATCCCATATCAAATCACCACTGCCCCATAAGGATAACTCTAATCGTTTGGCGGCATCTCTAACTTCTACAGCTGAGCGCTTTCGCTGACGTACAATATTAGCAATGACAAATAACGTCACAACAAAAATAAGGATATAAATCGACATAGCTATAGTGGATAACCACCATGGCGGCGTAACTATTACTTTTATATTATTGCTTGAGACAACATCACCGCTATCATTATTGATTGCTTCAACCTCAAATAAATAATGCCCAAAGCCTAAATTAGTATACGTCGCGGTGCGATGTTTTTTCCCTTTAAGCCAACCAGGGTCAACACCACGCATTTTATATCTGTAACTAATTTTATTTGATTGTGGGTGATTAATGAGGTTATAGGTTAATTCAAAAGGATAGTCAGAATAACCAAGGGTCACAGCTGGAGCACTAACAATTGACTCTTCTAAACGAATTTCTTTATCATTACCAAGCTGACCTATTTCTACGTGATCGTTAAACACCATAAAATTGGTAAAAACCAACTTAGGTTTAGTATCGTTTATTTGTGGGGTTAGATTTGAATTAATAAAATTCAATCCTTTAGCACCGCCAAAAAATAAAAAACCACGTTTGCTTTTTATCGCACTATTATCGTTGAAGTCATTATCTTGAAGGCCATCAGCGATATCATAGTTGATCATAGTATTATCTTGGGATAACTTTAGAACCCCCTTGTCTGTAGACATCCAAAGGGCACCATTATTCCCTTTTAAAATGGAATAAACGGCTCTGCCAGTAATTTTAGGATCGTTATAATGATGCAATAATTTTGAAAACTGATGATCAAATAGATAAATACCACTGTTACCAGTACTAACATAAATTCCCGATGAGTCTGGAAATACGTAACTGACTCTTTTCCCTTTTAGCTCTAATACTTGCTTGGACATACCACTAAGCAAATCAAAAACATAGAATCCGTCTAGCGTTCCCGCATAGAGTCTGTTTTGATCTGTTTTAAGAGTTGTGATGTACGGCAGCGGATGTTTATCAAAAGACATCATTTCTAATGAATCATCATCAGAGCTCTTCTTCTTGATTCTAAACAGGCCCTTTCCCCAAGAGGAAGCGTAGATATATTGCTTATCTGTTGCTAGATAAGTAACTTCAAAGTCAATTAACCTTTCTCTTGAAGCGTTGAAATCGCCCACTGCATCATTATATTTATACAGGCCATCATAAGAGCCAATATAAACATCGCCATTACTTTCCGTAGCAAGAGACTTTATGCCTCGCAAAGAGGAATTAAACCGTACGGCAGTTTGATTTTGCGTATTGTAGCGGGTTAGAACCGGAGAGTTGCCAGCGATCCAGATCTCATCTGTTCTTCCTTCTTTTATTGCCCACACCACATCATCCATAAGGCTATTATTGACTGATGATAAATGATTAAATAATTTACTTTGATAGGTATGTTGCCCTAAACCATTTTGGTGAGTACCAAACCAAATCGTTTTATTTCTAGCATTAATGATCGAGAATGTGTCCTGATGTTCACTTATACTCACAAGAGATAACTCTTGGCCATGCACACTAAACTGCATTAATCCATTATTTGATGATACCCACAATACATCATCGCTATCAAACACGGCTCTGGCAAATTTCGTCGAATCCATACCTTCTGAGCGATAGAGCGTTTTCAACTTACCATCAGAATAAAGAATGATCTCCTTATCTTGAAACAGTAATAATGAAGATTCATTAAGAGGCAGTATTTGATTAATCTTATTATTAGCCACCACTACGCCTAGTGGGTTGTCTTTACTCAAATCAAAGGTTGTATTGGCCACAATGTCGACTAGATAATTATTACCTTGGTCTGTCGATAACCATGTTAGGCCATTATCGTCTTGATAGATGGTTTTAACTTCTTTAAGCCCAATCGCTTTACCATTAATATGTAATTTTAGTAATTCAAACTTTTTAAGCTCAACATTCAATACATATAAGCCACTACTAGTACCCACCCAAATTAAGCCAGATTTATCTTCGTATGTACTCCAAATAGACTCTTTTGAGAGTTCTTCATAGAGGTGGGAATTAAAGCGTTCTAATTTATCGTCATATTTGTTAAGTCCAGACTCAGTACCTACCCATAACTCTCCTTTGTCATTAACTAACATCGAGGTCACAAAGCTATTAGATAACCCACTATTTTGTGGATTAAATGATTTAAATTCTTGACCGTCGAAACGATAAACACCGGCTTGAGTGCCTAACCAGATGAAGCCTAGCTTATCTTCAACGACAAACATAACAGTGGGTTGCTCTAAGCCCTGCTCTTTACCAAAGTAATTAAATTTGGTGATGACATTAACAGTCGTTGCTTCCAACGCTTTGGCTGAACTTGATGATGGGAAATATATGTAGATAGCTACAATAAGAGCAAGAAAATATCGAAGAATTGGATACATAAAAGTAACAGCCCAAAGTCAATGCACTAATTAATGAAATAGTATTATTTCTATAATGAAAATAATATTTTATAGATAGGAGTATAAATTAACAAACGGGAAATACAATAGCCATTAAAAGGCAATAAAACTATCGTTATTATCAAGGCGTTAAAGAAATGTTATGTATGTGTGTAGAAGTAGTACCTATAGAGAAGGTACTACTTACTTTATCGAGGTAAATTATTGCTGAGTAGCAACAATATCTAACTCAACACGACGGTTTGTTTGACGCCCTTGAGCTGTTTCATTAGAAGCAATTGGCATATCTGAGCCAAAACCACGACTCATCAAACGTGCACCACTAATACCTTGTTGTTGCAAATAATTTGACACTGCCAACGCGCGATTAGCAGACAATGCTTGGTTAAATTTTGCATTGCCGGTGCTATCAGCATGACCAGCAACCATTAACTGAGTATCTGCGAACTTAGCTAATACACGGGTTACACCATCAAGCGTATTGTAGAAGTTTGAACTGATATCATACTTACCCGTCTTAAACGTAATGTTACCAGGCATGATCAAACGAATTTTATCACCATCACGTTGTACTTGAACTCCAGTACCTTCCATTTCTTGACGAATTTCAGCTTCTTGTGAATCCATATAAGCACCAATACCAGCACCAATAGCTCCACAGCCTAATCCGGCATTTCGTGCATGCTTGCTATTTTTCTTAGAACCAATTAAAGCACATACTACTGCGGCACCTAGACCATACGTCGTTGCTCTGTTAGTTTTACTCTCACCCGTATATGGGTCAATAGTCTGACAAGCACTTAATGATAAGGTCGAAGCTACGACCAAGATTGCTGTAATTTTATTGTTGATAAACGCCATTGTTATTCCCTAAAAGCTGCTAAAAATTAATTTTATGCATTATAGCTTAACTATCGAACCTGAATGCCCCCTAAATTAAAGAATAATTAAAAATATTCTTTAATTTCATCATTTAGAGCCATAAATTACACTTTCATGTGTTTCTAATACCTTGATAGTGTCACCGACTGAAATAACACCTTCATTTTTAGCAATTAGATTCTCTCCAAACATCAATCGTCCTCGCTTATCAGCTCTAAAAGTTGCCAATGTACGCAATGGCTCTTTCGACTTTCTGACTGTTAGTGAGTTCATATCTACAGTCGTCATAACGCAGCGTTCACAAGGCTTTACAAATTCAAATTCAACTTGTCCTATTTTCACTCTACGCCACGTATCCTCAATAAAGCCATCACCACCAGAAAAAATTAAATTGCTACGAAACTGCGACATTAGGGAAGTTTCAGTCGCCATATCGTTTAATGTGTTAAGAGATTCTTCACCAATAATCAACAATGGATAGCCATCTGAAAACGCTAATTCCTGTGTACCTTGGTCAACAGTTCTAACCGAATCATCATTGAGTCTGACTAATCGAACACTCATACCCACCTCATCACTAATCCATTGATTGGCCGCATCATTGGCTGTACTAGCTGCCATTTCGTGCCGCCATATATTCACTGAAACTGACTGACTAAACTCAGTTATATCAATTTTTAGAGATAAACCATCCGCTGTTGTGATAACGACGCCAGTTTCATGCAGCACACATTTAAACCCTAATAATTTCGGTAATTTCCTGGCTGTAACAAACTTTCCTTTATCATCAATCAACATCATAGCTCTATCATGACTGAGTCCTTTTGAGCCCACGTATGCACTGGATACTTGAAATCCAGCCATAGATTTTATTGGATATACATTGATTTGTGTCAGCGTTGTCATAGTATTACTCGATAAAATAGAATGAATTAGAGCATTATACTCAAGGGTTCAGTAAATGCTCGATAAATACACGTTAGGATGATTTATGAAAGTTAATCCCATCAACCGATTTTTTAATCCCACATCTGTGGCCATTATTGGTGCGTCAAACTCCCCCCATAGAGCGGGTCATTTGATTATGCGTAATCTATTGCAAGGTGACTTTAGCGGCCCAATTATGCCAGTCAATGCTAAACATAAATCAATTTGTGGTGTGTTGTCTTATGAATCAATTAATGACCTGCCTCAAGTGCCAGATCTAGCTATCATTGCTATCAACGCAAAGCATGTCGCTAATACCTTAGAGCAATTAGGAAAAGTGGGATGCAGACAAGTCATTATTCTTGCTGCTGGCATTAATTTGTTACCGCGCGTTGATAATCTCTGCGCTAAGGACCACGTATTACAGATAGCTAGAAAATACCATATAAGATTATTAGGTGGCAGCAGTCTTGGCATGCAAATACCACATCTAGGACTTAATGCCAGTTTTGCCCATCAACAAGCCTTACCCGGCAAGGTCGCTTTTATATCACAATCGTCATCTGTTGCGGCCACCGTATTGGATTGGGCAAATCATAAGCAAATGGGATTTTCTTATTTTGTATCTGTCGGAGAAACCATCGATCTCAATTTCAATGAAATATTGGACTTTTTAGGCAGAGATCCTAAAACTCAGGCTATTCTGTTATACATTGATGGCATTAAAGATCATCGTCACTTCATGTCAGCAGCAAGAACAGCTGCTCGATCAAAACCCATCATTGTCATTAAATCGGGCAGCACTCAAGAAGGTGCTATATCCGTCACTCAACACTCGGGAGTTCAAGCTGGTAGTGATGTCGTTTATGATGCTGCGTTCAAGCGTGCTGGCATGTTACGTGTTAATCATCTGCGAGAACTATTTGCCGCATTTGAAACATTAGCCCATGCCAAGCCACTCACAGGGGAACGCCTTGCCATTGTCACAAATGGCGGCGCTCCTGGGATTATGGCGGTCGACGCTTTAATATCACAAGGAGGAAAGCTAGCTCAACTTGAACCCGAAATTATTAAGAAGTTATCCTTGGTTTTACCTCAATACAGTTCAATAAAAAATCCCATTGATATAGCTGGTGATGGCACGCCCAAGCGTTTTTCTCAAGCGATAAAAATAATATTAGACTCTCATGCTATTGATACATTGCTAATTATTCATTCACCGACCGCGATAGCTAATGGCGAACTCTTTGCACACGAGATAATTAATACTATAAAGGCCCATCCTCGCTCAAAACTCATTAATATCCTCACTAACTGGACAGGTGAAAGCTCTGCATATGGAGCACGAAAGTTACTGAGAAAATCGGGACTTCCTACGTTTCGAACACCAGATGGCGCCGTTGGTGCATTTATGCATATGGTGGAATATCGTCGTAATCAGCGTTTATTACAAGAAACACCAAAATCCATTTCTCGGCATTATCAGACCGATCCGGAGCAAGCAAGAGCGATAGCACAAGATCTAATCGCTCAAGGCTATCATGCCATCGATCTTAATATCGCCAAGCCACTATTAAATCTTTATGGTTTGCAAACCCTAGACACTCACCTAGTGAAAACGCCGCAACAAGCGAGGGCTCTTGCAGCAAAAATAGGATTTCCCGTCGCGGTTAAATTAAGTGCTCCGTCATTACCTCATAAGTCATCGATAGGCGGCGTAAAGCTCAACTTAATGAATGAAGAGGCCGTTGAACAGCAAGCTAAACATTTATTAGACACTATCGAAAAGCATAATGACTTAACCATTAATGGTCTCAATATTCAAAAAATGGCAAATACGGCTGGTACACAAGAATTACGATTTGCGATGCACAACGACGCAATTTTTGGCCCTATTTTATATATTGGTGAAGGCGGTTCACAATGGGACTTATCGCAAGATGCTGCTGTTGCATTGCCACCACTTAATACCGCCCTTGCAAGGTATTTGATAATTAGCGCAATTAAAGCAGGAAAAATAAAAGATCATCGTGCGTTAACGGCGTTAGATATTAATGCATTATCAATCACCTTAACCCAACTTTCTTACTTAATAATCGATTGTCCTGAAATAGCATCATTAGATATCAACCCCCTACTCGTTCATGGGGACACGTCAACGATTCTAGACGTAAATATACATCTACAACCTTGTGACGATAATGGCATCTCACGCTTAGCGATTAGACCATACCCTAGAGAGCTTGAAGAAGTAATTAGCCTAAAGGATGGCCGTGAGGTATTGCTCAGACCTATAAAAGCTGAAGATGAACAATCACATTTTGAGTTTAATGCTAGCCTGAGTAACGAAGATCGATATAAGCGTTTTTTCGGTGAAGTGGGACAGCTAAGTCATGAACAGATGGCGAAAATGACGCAGATTGATTTCGATCGTGAAATGGCGTTCATTGCTTCATACCGTGATGAAAGTAATAAATTTCATACCCTAGGTGTTGTCAGAGCAATCACAGATGCTGAGAATCAAGAAACAGAATTTGCAGTAGTCATTCGTAGTGATATTCAAGGACAAGGTTTAGGTAAACTATTAATGCGTAAGATGATTAAGTATTGTAAGCAGCGAGACACAGCCATTATGACAGGTTTAACCTTGCCGCAAAATGCTGGCATGATAAATTTAAGTCGACAGCTAGGATTCAAAGTGAAGTTTGATATCGAAGAAGGATGGGTTGAAATGAACTTAGATTTGCAATCTTGCCCTAACTGACATTTTATCTAAAGCTCGATTTTAGTAATCGAGCTAACCATTTGATCAATAAACGATCACAAAATTAGTTGCCTTTTACCTCACAAAAAATCATCAACAGTCCTTCAAATAATAATAGATATCATTTATAATTGCCGCATAAAATTAATGAGAATCATTATTATGTTTGTTTGTGTATGCAAAGGTGTGACGGATAAAGATATTCGCGATGCCGTCAATCAAGGTGAAAAATCGGTAAAATCGATAAAAGAAACCTTAGGGGTAGCCAGCCAGTGTGGCGGATGCTTCACATTAGCAAAGCAAATTATCGATAATCAACTGTCTGAAAATGCAAATTATTATAAAGTAGCTTAATCAACTATAACCCTGCTAGAGCTCGAATATGAGCGAGAACACTACGCCCCAACACACCAGGCTCATAACCCCCTTCCAGCATTGAGACAATGCCCAAGCAATCTGTACTTTTAGTATAATCAGACAACTGATTAGTTATCCAAGCGTAATCACTATCAGCCAAATTGATATTCCCCATTTCATCATGACGATGAGAGTCAAACCCTGCAGAGATTAACAATAACTGCGGTTTGAACGCCACTATTTGAGGCAGCCATTGTTGCTCAACTATTTTTCGAAACTCTAATGAACCTTCCCCAGCGGTCATGGGTGATTTGATGTGCAAATCATTTTGTGATGTCGTTGAGCTAAAGGGATAAAATGGATGCTCAAACAAGGAACAAAACAGAACATTTTTATTATCTTTGAATATATCTTCAGTGCCGTCACCATGGTGAACATCAAAATCAATAATGGCTACGCGATCAACAGCATTATCTTCAAGTGCATGAGAAGCGGCTATCGCAACATTGTTATAAAAACAAAAACCACTCGCCTTATTACTATAGGCATGATGTCCAGGCGGTCTGACATTACAAAAAACAGCTTGATGTTGTCCTGCCAAAATAAGATCCACCGCTTGTACGCCTGAACCGGCTGCTTTGCTGGCTGCTTTTAAAGTGGCATTACACATTTGGGTGTCAGAATCGACATTAACTATTTCTTGTTGTGGTATTTTTTCATATAAACTACGAATATATGACACCCCATGAACCCTTAATAGATCAGCATTTAACAAATCTTTGGCGTCAAGATAATCTAAACTATACTCCAAGCCACTGGCAATTAATCTGTCTGAAATATCATCGATTCGACTAGGTTGTTCAGGATGCAATTTATCTGTCTGGTGACGCCGACAATCAGCATGAGAAATGATGGCTGTACTCATAAAATTATAATAAGGCAGTTTAATAGAGTTGTATGTTAACAAAAATTAGGAGTAAAAAAACTGGACTTAAGTATCAAATCAACGGTTTGATGTCATCAAACCGTTTTAATTTAAGCACTAATTTGCATGGAGCAGGCAATTTCAAACTCACCATTAATTCCTTTATCACATCGTAATACACGTGCATTAGCTAAAAGCGGGGGGACATCTAGTCCACTGGAATTCACCTCAATGAACAACTCCGTATTTTGAGGTAAATCTTCACTTGTGTGAAATGAAAGCCCTTGAGCGCTTAAGTTGTGCAATGTGCCGTATTTTAAATCATTTGAGCCATTTAATTTAAAGCGAACACGACAATTTACATCCATTCTGGTAAAACTTCGGTTATTATCATTATTGATGATCATATATTTCCCCTAAACTTTTACTAACCCTTTAAGCGTAGTTTAAATTTCAGTGAATGAAAATTTAAATAAAAAATCGAGCAGCAGTATGCTAAAAATATCAAATACCCTCACTATTCCAGCACAAGAAATCGAAATCCAATTTGTACGCTCTCAAGGTGCCGGAGGACAACACGTAAACAAAACCTCGACGGCTGTACATTTATTTTTCGATATCAGAGCCAGCCAAGTTCTGCCTCTAAGGCTAAAACATAAGCTACTCACAACAGCTGATCATCGCATCAGCCAATCAGGTAAAATCATCATTAAGAGTCAAGGGAGTCGTAGCCAAGACAGAAATAGAGAAGTAGCTTTTGAACAACTTACTCAAATGCTTATTGATGCGAATAAGGTTGATAAAAAACGTATACCAACCAAGGTAAAGTTTTCTTCAAAAATCAAACGATTGGATAAAAAGTCACAACGCGGTAAAGTTAAAAAGTTACGTAGTAATAAAGACTTTTGATGCAGGCTTTGACATTTTCATGAACGAAAATGCCACTGAAATGATTTGCTAAAGTGACTCATCTAAATGTTAAAACGTAACCTCATTCGTTATTTTTAATATTTATTAGTGCATCAATTTTTTTCTGATAGCGTTCTATTCTTTGACTGCTAGCGTATTTAAGCGCTTTACGATAACAATCTAATGCTTCTTCTATTAGTTTACCTTTAACATAAACATCGCCTAATCCAGCCCAATGCCTGCTATCATCACCACGCTCTTTAATAGCATCTAAATAAACTTTTCTGGCTCTATCGAGGGCATTATTCTCGATAAAAAATTGCCCAAAATACCCATACCACCCAGTTACAACATACTCCCCTAACTCACGCTCAAAACGTTTAAACAAAGTATAATCTTTAGCCTTAACGGCCTGTCTAAACATACTAAAACGTGTTTGACTGCCAATTTCACTGCTCACCCCATAACGCTGAGCACGTTTTTTATAATATTGAACCGTACCACTAACCCCACCAAAATCATTAATTTCATCAACAGACCCAAATGACACATCAGGATAATCAGAGAAATGCCAAGCTAGACCTTCCGTTAACACTTCAAGGGGGGATGTATGATGGTCATATAAACCAGAAAAACGGTCAAGTTTCTGATATTGCCAGTTTAACCCCGTTGATTTATATCGCTCAAATAAACGAGTTAAGGCATTATGTCCACCAAAGGTATGCTGCTCTTGTGCGCCAATCGTTAAGTAAAAGTCATTAGACAATTTATTATTCTTAAAGACCTCTTCTGTTTTAGCTAATAATCCTGGGCTAAGGTATTGTGCACTGGCCAATAAATATCCTTCAAATAGCATAGGATTATGGTTAAATAGTTTGAGGCCAAAAATGGCAGCAGACTGCCAACCAAAATATAACCTGCGCTTGCTCGCGGGATAATTTTTTTGAACATAAGGAATAATGTCATTAGACAGCAATGAAAGTAGCTTAGCGCTGTGTTCGTTAAAGTAATTCGCTCTCAGTTTATTCTTTGCTAAATTTTCAGTATTAATGCCAACAACAATAAATTCTGGGCTGACATTAACGCTACTGATGCCTCTGGTTAATGACTTTTGATAACCGATAGCGTTATACATGTAATGCTGCCCATCCATCACATATAGCGTTGGGAACGTTGCGGTTTTGTTTTCACTTTTCGGTATGTAGATATCCAATGATATTTCATCATTAATATTGATTTTCACTAATTCACTAGCCTTAGGTATCATCTTAAAATCAGCTGCGTACGCTCCATTAATGATGAAAAAAGAGAACGCTAGAAAAGTGAGTAGACTTGATGATATTTTTATAACGAGTTTTTTGAGATACATATTTTCAGTGCCTTTAAACGAGAATACTTGAATGTCTAAAAACTTTACTTGCACACTGAAGATAAAAAATGATTTATTGCTGATTTATTACTGATTTCCTACAAAACTAGTCATATTATTATAGTTATTTAACATACACTTTTCCGCCAATCATTTTATAAGCAGCAACGCCTCTAATTAACATTTCCCTCGCGAATGTCTGACTACAATGTGGGCATATACAGGCATCTGTTGTGAAATCCGCACTGATACGTTCTTTAAAACATTTAACTAGTGCACCTTTTCCGCCTTTACGATATTTATATAAATGTGTTTTACATTGCTTACAAAAAATATCTACAGTTTTAATGGGTCCTTTTTTATTTGGTCTAGCCACTTTATCCCCCTAAAGAAAAAACCTCGGCTAGTTTAACCGAGGCGTTCAACAAAAGGAACTAAGACAAGAGAGAGCTTGTTTAAGTAAACAATTATTACCTTTTGTTATCGATCATTTGTTGCAGTTTATCGAGTTCATCGGGTGTGAATTCACCATGTTCTATCAATTTTAAAATAGCGTCTAAATGTCCCTTTAATACCATATTGTCCCGACCTATTTTCAAATGTCTTACCTTTACATTATCTTCATCGCTAATAATGATGTCTGCTTCACCACCATCTATAACATAGACACGCTCATGTAACTCTCGCTCATCGGCATGACGGCGTTGCTCATGTATGCGCTCTTGAATAACAACGGCGTGCTCTTCATTCATCAATTCATGAAGCACTTTTAACTCCTTTAAACCCTCCAAGCTTTTTACTTGTTGTAACTTGCCTAACTCTTTGAGTTTAGCCACTTCATGTTGAAGCTGTTCAGTATCCAGATGCATTTTAGAAATTTTTTCAAGATGTTGTAATTGACCATTCACTTTGAGTTGTTCTAAGTTTTTTGAAACATTGGCTAATGCTTCCTTAACTTTTCTCATTGTTTTACGATCTAGTTGCTGAAGCTTTCCATTGACCTCACTCAAATCATTTAACTCTTGCTGTGACAGCTCAAACATATGTTCTTGGCCATCACTATCTACAAATACACGAACCGGTTTACCGGTTTTTGCCTTTATTTCAATGCGGCGTTCTACTTTTTTTTCTTTTTCGGTCTCACCTACATATTCCACTTCACCGGCATACAGTGGTGCGTTAATAATAAAGATTGAGGCAACGAGTGCATTCACTAACGATTTTGTAAATATTGACATATTAATTTCTCCATTAAACATTCTTGATAAAATAAGCTAACCTGACAAACTAAATACAAATGCCGTACCAATATTTTTTAATAATAAATAACAACAACTTAAATATCACCGGGAGCTGACCACGAAATTTTTATTTAAAAATTTCCTCATATCAGGATATGCTATCCTGATATGAGGAATTATTACATTAGATATACTCTTAACCGTCAGTTTTTAATATCAACTATTTAGATGTCAGGTAAAAAATTAAGTAATACTTTGATAATAAACAATTAAATAAACATCTTATTGTATTTATAAAATATCAAACAAGCTAAGCATAATGGCCTGACAATTGAATAATACATAACTAACAACGCTATCGATTAGCAAACATTGTTTGTAAGCTTGTAAATTCAAGTAGTTTTAATATCAAAGGATACTAATGTCTCTTAAGCGTTATATATTTTTACTCATTACTGTCATCATTCTGTTATTAACAGCCGTTCAGTTAAGTTTTGTGTCATATATTCAAAACCAAGTAAATGATGAAATTCAGCAAACATCCCAAGCCCTTTCACATCAAATTGTTGAGTTTGCACAAGAAAGTTTGGAACAAGAACCATTAAGTCATGACGCTGCAAATGCCATCATGATAAATGAATCTATCAACAAGTATTATGTGGTCAACGTCATTCCTGTGAAAAAACAGGTGATCGAAATTAATGATTACTACTCTTTGGAAATTGATAATGGAAAACCCATCATTGAATTGACGCCTCGCTCAAATGTTTCATTAGAATCTCAACACATGAGGCAATTGCTAGACTCGATTAACATAGTTCAAGATGAAAACAACGAAAGCTTTTCTCTTATAAAGCAAACGAAAGATAGCCTAGAGCAAAAAACATTTGAATTTCAGGAGCAAAATGCAGCGAGTAATAGTTACTTTAACTACCTTTTTTTACTCACACTAATTTTGTCACTCTTAGGAACGATAGCCGCGTATTTTATTGCAAAGCATATCAGCGATCCCTTAAAACAACTTAACCATGGCTTCAACAAATTGGAACACGGTAAGTTTGGCATCAACCTGCAAGAACAAGGCATCGCAGAAACTCGAAAGACATTACAACAGTTTAATAATATGAGTCAGCGATTAGCTCAGCTGGATGAACAATCCAAACATTTCGCTGCTGTTCAACATATGTCAGATATTGGAGAGATGAGCCGTGGATTAGCACACGCACTCCGTAATCCCATTAACACTATCGGATTATCACTTGAACAAATGGCGCAACCTAAGATCACGCAACAACAACGTGAGACATTAGCGATTACAGCGCGCGATAAAATTACGGCAATGGATAAAACGATTAAATCTCTATTATCCCTGTCCACTGAAAATACATTAACGCCCACGTCATTTAATTTGCAACATGTTATTCAAGACGTTGTTTTAGAGGTTTCAACTGCCAGCTCAATAACCATTGATATTGATGGCCCATCTAAATTGCCATTTGTTGGACATGAGAGTGAAGTTCGCTCAATTGTTCACAGTATTATAGTTAACGCTATTGAAGCGTCACCGAAAGACTCTAGCATATCAATACAAGCTAAATTATCAGCTCATGAAATTAGTCTCACAATAACCGATCAAGGCAGTGGGATCTCACCCCTTATAAAATCCAAGTTATTCAAACCTCACATTACAACCAAAGCTGAAGGTGCAGGCATGGGGTTATACATTGCCAAAAGACTAAGCCAATTACATTATGATGGGGATATTATGTTAAGTGATAATTCGCCTTGCGGATGTATTGCACTCATTACCCTTAATCCGATTAACGTTTCATCAGAAGAAGAAATGCATGATTAACTTATTGATTGTTGAAGATGACGAGCAACAACGAAAAATTATAGAAACAATCGTCGACAACGACATCTACCACGTAATTAGCAGTGCGAGCGTGGAAGAGGCGATTCTTGCTCTTAAAAAAAATCCCATTGATATCATCTTTAGTGATTGGAAACTTGGAGAGCTCAGTGGAATTGATCTGCTGCACTTTGTACGGAAGAATCACCCACAAATAGGATTTTCAATTGCGACAGCCTACGGCACTATTGCCCATGCTGTACAAGCCATGGAGGCTGGGGCCGATGATTATTTAGCAAAACCTTTTCAGCGCCAAGAGTTACTACTCTCTATTGATAAATCCCATAAAGCCAAACTTCTACGCAGTGAAAACTCCCAGTTAAGTGAGGCGCTTGTACAGCAGAACAACCTAACAAGCATCATTGGTAGTGCTCCGTGCATGACGCAAGTTTATGATCGGTTGCAACGCGTTTCACATACCAATGCCACGGTGCTTATTAACGGAGAAAGTGGTACGGGTAAGGAACTCGCGGCACGTGCTTTACATGACTTATCGCGCCGCTCTGGAAAGTTTATTGCCATCAACTGTGGTGCAATACCTGAGTCCTTAGCAGAAGCAGAGTTATTTGGAGCTATCAAAGGCGCATACACAGGAGCAGATTCGACTAAACAAGGGAAAATTCAAGCAGCACATCAAGGTACACTTTTCTTGGATGAAATTGGCGAATTACCCTTATCTTTACAAGCTAAATTATTGCGTTTTCTGCAAGAAGGTACAGTAGTCCCTGTCGGTAGCCACGAAGAAACAAAACCTGATGTTCGTGTTGTTGTAGCGACCCATCGCCACTTACTCGACATGTCGAAAAAGGGCGAGTTTAGAGAAGATTTGTATTATCGATTAAACGTTGTTCCTTTAACAATGCCTCCATTACGCGCACGCAGCGAAGATATACCAAAGCTTATTAATCACTTCGTTGAAAAGTTTAGTAAACAATACAACTGTCAGCCTCCAACGATTAAAAACTCTACACTTAAGACACTGTTAGATTTTGATTGGCCCGGAAATGTAAGGGAGCTGAGTAATCGCATCGAGCGTTTTTTATTATTATCCGATGAAGATGAACTAACTAATGGCATGGGATTAAACGCATCCAGTGGCATAGGTTTTCAATTACCCAAAGATGGTTTAAATTGGGAGGCATTTGAAAAGCAATGTTTAGAAAACGCATTGCAACAGAACAAAGGGAATAAAACCAAAGCGGCCAAATTCCTACAACTCAATTACAAAGCTTTTTTGTACCGTTTAGAGAAACATGACATAGGTTAATTAACCTATTTAATATGAATACAATTAGTATCGAAGATTAAAAATACTCCCTCAGCAGCCAACACGGTTAGACAATGCCATTATTTATATAATCGTGTTGTGCGAGGAAATAATTAACTAGTACAGACGCTAGAATGAACAATAGCTAACTATTGGCATTGAGAGCAACGCTGTAATTGTTGATTATGACAAGTACAAGTGGTCAGTTATTAAATAGAATTAATATTAATGCTAACTTTCATCGATAAGAGGAAAATTATGAGTACAGTCGAAGTAAACCACCCGTTGATTAGACATAAACTAGGCTTGATGAGAGAAGGAAATATTAGTACGAAACATTTTAGAGAGCTAGCGTCTGAAGTAGGTAGTTTACTTACTTACGAAGCATCAAAGCACTTTGATATGGAAACCAAAACGATTGAAAGCTGGAATGGTCCAATTCAAGTAGAACAGATTAAAGGCAAAAAGATAACAGTGGTTCCAATTCTTCGTGCAGGCTTAGGCATGATGGACGGCGTATTAGAATTAATCCCAAATGCCAAAATTTCAGTTGTCGGTATGTACAGAAATGAAGAGACACTCGAACCTGTGTTTTACTTCGAAAAGCTCGTTAGTCAAATAGATGAGCGTCTCGCCTTAGTAATAGATCCAATGCTAGCCACTGGCGGCTCAATGGTGGCAACAATCGACTTATTAAAAGAACGTGGATGCACAAATATAAAAGCGTTAGTGTTAGTTGCTGCACCTGAAGGGATTGATGCATTAAATAAAGCCCACCCAGATGTTCAATTATATACAGCCTCTATTGATGATTGTCTAAATGACGCAGGCTACATCCTTCCAGGATTAGGTGACGCAGGTGACAAAATTTTTGGCACAAAATAGCAACCAACTTATTGAGTAATGACTGTACTGTTAAGCAGTCTATTGGCTGGGTTGCACTGACTACATCAGCGACATACGATTGCCGAGGAGTAGAGTCTGTATCAAACAGGTTTTAAAAATGTGAGCCTTTAATTTCGTTACGCGGGAATACAGCAATGGCTGTGAATGTACTGCTAAGCGGTCTATTGACTATGTTGCACTGACTACGTCAGCGACGTGCCGACATGGATGTCGGTAGTAGAGCATTGCTGGGAGCATATTGCCGAGGCGATGGAAAGCAGTCAATATCATACCGGTCATTGCAATTCTCTAAAGGCTAGAACGCAAAAGGCCCCATTCGTTAGAACGGGGCCTTTGACTTAATAGGTGTCTGGCAATGACCTACTTTCACATGGGGAAGCCCCACACTATCATCGGCGCTAAATCGTTTCACTACTGA
>Ga0105354_1000255_pt1 | contig 32859 bp, 21 predicted proteins | sample GOMGulsemesocosm_FD_83658 | JGI IMG/M metagenome (GOLD analysis project Ga0105354, IMG submission 83658) | Methane-oxidizing microbial communities from mesocosms in the Gulf of Mexico - GOM9B Gulf of Mexico | ecosystem: Environmental > Aquatic > Marine > Cold seeps | place: USA: Gulf of America...
CATAACAGGACAAGGGTTTGGAGAAACAGAACCAAAGGTAGACTGTGGAAGAAAATGTACAGACCAAGAAAGACAGATGAATCGTCGTTCAGAGTTTAAAATAGTAAGTGGCGGACCTCAATAAGTTAACCATTTTTACATATCAAAAGCCCAAAACTTATGTTTTGGGCTTTTTGTTTTATGTAGTTTTATTGATTTAATAAGTTTTAAATGTTTTAGGGACACTATCCTAAAAATTAATGTTTCTCAGTTATAGGTGCAGTTTTAAACTATTTTTCTTGTTTTATTATAGTTGCAAGTACTTCATCTATAAAAAAATAATTAGGGACTGTTTTTTAGCTTTTTACAAGTCTTACTAATTGTAATTCGTTATTAAATCAATGTTAATTCATCTAAATTGATTCAAACTTAATATCTGTAATCTTTTGAATTTGAGTACCTAATTTAGGCTGTTTTGAGTAAATGATTTGCATAAAAAAGCCAGAACTAAATGTTCTGGCTTTTAAAAAGCTGAATTTTACAATTCAAAATGTAATTTATTAATCTAAATAATATATATAACCAAAGTTTAGCCACACTAACCAATCATTATTCTTATTAGACTCTAACTGGTGGTTTAGTCCATCGACATCATCACTAAAGTAATATTGCCATCTTAAGTCAATCATTATATCAGCTAAGACATTAATTTTATATCTAGTTCCAATACTTCCTACAACAGACCATGTAGATCCAGAATCAGCAGAAACAGATCCGGGTTCCCAAAATTGATAAAAATTGTTGGGATCATCTACGTTACCAACATCATTTGGAAAAAATGGGTTAGCGCTAACATATGAAGTGCTAACTTTTGGGTTGAATGATACATAGTGAGCTCCAAGACTTACAAATGGTGCGAATTTTGGAGAAAAAGATTGAAAAGAACGAATGCTTAAAGGAAAGTATTCTAATTGCATTCCAATATCAAAGTTATTAGATTCACCTTCATGAGTTCTTAATTTATAAGCATCTGTAGATTGTCTAGAGTCTTTTACCCATTCACCAAAATGATTTAGAGTAGTTTTATTGTAAGAGATTTCACTTCTTAATTTAAAGTGATCATTGAAGTAGTTGTCTGCTGTATAACAATTACAATCAGCTCTGTAAGCAAAGTTAATGTAATGTACTAAACCAATACCAATTCCAGTATTACCTTTATTAGTATCTAAGTTTTTTCGCTCACCAAAGTCAGACTGAAAAGCAACTGGACCAGTGATTAAACCAACCTCATGAGAGAATCCAAGTTGGGAAAATCCAAATTGTAAACCAAAAATGGTTATTATTAGAGTTGCTAAATATTTTGATTTCAACATAATTCTTTGATTAGAAGACCGATTAAGTTAACAAATATATAAAAACCCACTTACCAAACAAATAAAACTTGACATAACTGATGTATTTTGCAGTAAAAAAAAAATCTATTTCAAAATATTAAAAAAAAGCGCTGTATTTTTATAGATAATGTATATTTGTATTAAATATTTTAATCAAAACTAATAATATCATAATTAGTATTTTTATGGAACATAAAATTGAATCTTTTATAAATTATGTAAAAGAAAGAAACTCAAATGAACCAGAATTCATGCAAGCTGTTCATGAAGTTGCAGAAACTGTAATTCCTTTTATTGAAAAAAACAGTCAATATAAAGGTAAAATGTTACTAGAACGTATGGTTGAGCCAGAACGTACTATTATATTTAGAGTACCTTGGATAGATGATAAAGGTAACACGCAAGTGAATAGAGGTTATAGAGTAGAGTTTAATTCTGCAATTGGACCTTACAAAGGTGGATTACGTTTTCATCCTTCAGTAAATTTAAGTATTCTTAAATTTTTAGGTTTTGAGCAAGTGTTTAAAAACTCTTTAACAACTTTACCAATGGGTGGAGGAAAAGGTGGAAGTGATTTTAATCCAAAAGGAAAAAGTGATAACGAAGTAATGCGTTTTTGCCAATCTTTTATGAGTGAATTATGTAGACATATTGGACCAAACACCGATGTTCCTGCTGGAGATATTGGAGTTGGAGGAAGAGAAATTGGTTACATGTTTGGGCAATACAAGCGTTTAAGAAATGAGTTTACAGGTGTTTTAACCGGTAAAGGTTTATCTTATGGAGGCTCTTTAATAAGACCAGAAGCTACAGGTTATGGATGTGTTTATTTTGCTAAAAATATGTTAGCTACTAAAAATGATTCTTTTAAAGGTAAAACAGTTGTTATTTCTGGTTCTGGAAACGTTGCACAGTATGCTTGTGAAAAAGCAACTGAGTTAGGTGGAAAAGTAATTACATTATCTGATTCTTCTGGTTATATTTTAGATGAAGCAGGTATAGACGCTGATAAGTTAGCATTTGTAATGGAACTTAAAAATGTAAAAAGAGGAAGAATTAGTGAATATGTTGAAAAATACAGTTCTGCGAAATTCTTTGAAGGTGAAAGACCTTGGAGTCAAAATTGTGATATCGCTTTACCATGTGCAACTCAAAATGAGTTAAATAGTGAAGAAGCAAAAGCACTTGTGGACAATGGTGTTATTGCTGTTGCTGAAGGTGCAAATATGCCAACTACACCAGAAGCAATTGAAGTTTTACAAAATGCTAAAGTTTTATTTGCTCCAGGAAAAGCATCTAATGCCGGTGGAGTAGCAACTTCAGGTTTAGAAATGAGTCAAAACAGTTTACGTTACAATTGGACACGTGAAGAAGTTGACGCTAAATTAAACCAAATCATGGACGATATTCACGCATCTTGTGTAGAATATGGTAAAAATGATGATGGTTCTATAGATTACGTAAAAGGAGCAAATATTGCAGGTTTTGTTAAGGTAGCAGACGCTATGTTAGCGCAAGGAGTAGTGTAATTTACTTTATAAATATATAATATTAAATCGCCTTTAGGAATTTATTCTAAAGGCGATTTCATTTCAGATAAGTGTATAAGATTTCGCTCAATTTTTTCTAAAATTATAACGTCAGGTTTAAAACTATTTATTAGTTTTCTGTTTAAGTTATGACCTCTAATATATATTACTTCATTAAAAGTATTATTAAAAAAAGGAGTTAGAGCATTTGTAAAGGAGTCTCTATAGATCATTAATTTGCCACTTCCATTTTTGTTTTTATAGTGTTGTGAATAAGAGGTATAACTTATAACCTCTATGTTATTTGGTTTCTTTCTTTCAAAAATAATATTGGATGCTTTTTTGCTTGAAAGAAGCATGTTCGATAGATCACCGCTAAAATTCAATGTTTCAATTATATTGTAATCTTCTATTTTTTCAGTTTTAAATAAATTTTGAGTATTAATCTTTTTCATTATTTCTTGGTAACCAATAAATGCTCCGTAGCTATTCCAATGAGAATCTGTTTTAATATATAATTCTGACTTGTGTTTGTTCTCAATTAGAACTTTATGTAATGAAAAACAATTAATGTTAGTTTCAGATTTGATTTTTTTAATAAGTTTATTAGTTCTAGTATTATTTTTTTTTAATTGAAAAGGAAGTTGTTCTGAATAAATTTGATTCTTATCTGGAGCAATTACAAAATAAAAGGGAATTTTTTCTGAATCTAGATATGTGCTTATTTTTTTTAAATTATTGTTTATTTGCGAAGCTTTTTTCTTTGTAAAATCATCATTTCCAAAAGCATTATTAAAACTTTTATGGTGTTTGTTTCCAAGAAATAACCAATCATTTTTTCCTTTCACAACTTGATTTGGAAGAGCACTTTCTTTTAAGGTGTTAATTTTAAAGTTTAAATAGTATTCTAGCAACGATTCTTTTAATCCGTAGTTTTTTGAAAAATAATTTTTGCTTTTAATTGCCGTAATTTTTGGTTGATCTAAGTCTAGTTCTAAAGTTGGTTTTTCTGTATTTAAAATTAAAATAACACAAGGCGCTATTAGGCATAAAAGAATAAATACAGTTGTAGCTCGTTTTAGTATATTTAGTTGATTCATAAACTTAAAATCTGAAATAAATAAATGGATTATAGGTTCCAGATGCAATATAGAAACTACATATTATAAAGAGTAAAATTACAAATAAAGGTTTAAATTTAATGAATAATTTAATTAAGTTATAGTTGGATTTTAATAAAGGAATAGAGAATAATACCCCTAAAAACATAGCTGTAAATGTTTCTATATTAATATAGTAACTAAGTAAGCTGTAGTTGGTGTTTTTACTAAAGTTTGTTAAGTTAATGATGTAGTTTTTGGCTTCAAATATAGAATTACTTCTAAAAATAATCCAGCCAATAATAATAACAAGAAGGCAATAAATGTGTGAGAATACACTAGGTATTTTATTCAAGTATTTAGATAGAAATAATCGTTCAGCTATTAAGAAAAAACCATGCCATAAACCCCAAACTAAAAAAGTCCAGTTTGCTCCATGCCAAAACCCAGTAATTATAAATACAATTATTAGATTTAGATATGTATTTATTTTAGTTCCTTTGTTTCCTCCTAAAGGAATATATAAGTAATCTTTAAACCAAAGAGATAAAGTAATGTGCCAACGTTGCCAAAAATTTCTTATAGATTTTGATATATAAGGAAAATTAAAGTTTTCAGGAAAATTAAAACCAAATAATTTTCCAAGTCCAATAGCCATATCAGAGTAGCCTGAAAAATCAAAATAAATTTGTAAAGTGTAAGCAAGAGCACCAATCCAATTTATTAGCATAGAGCTCTCTGTTTGTGGTAAACTAAAAATACCATCAGCTATAAAAGCACAGTTATTAGCTATAATTAATTTTTTTGAGAGTCCAATTACAAATCTTTCTAAACCTTTATAAAATGAATTTTTACTTATAGATCTTAACTTTAATTGCTTTTCTATTTTAGAATATCTAACAATTGGACCAGCAACTAATTGCGGAAATAGTGATACATAAGTTAAGAAATCAATAAAATTGCGTGAAGCTTTAACTTTGCCATAATATACGTCTATGGTGTAAGACATGGTTTGAAATGTAAAAAAACTTATACCTAAAGGTAAAACTACAGATGCAAATTTTGAGCTGTTTAAATTCAAAAAATGAAAATTTTCACTTAAGTTACTATATAAGAAATCTGAATATTTAAAATAACAAAGTAAACTTAGGTTAAATCCTATGGAAATAGCTAATCCAGTTTTTCTAAAACTTTTAGAAATAATAAATCCACAACAGTAATCTATAAGTGCGGAAATTAAAATTATAATCACTAATTCTTGCTCTCCAAATGTGTAAAATGCTAAACTAAAAAAGAGTAACACTATATTTTTGGCTTTTTTAGGAGCTAAAAAATGGCAAAACAAAACTGCAGGAAGGAATATGTAAAGAAATAACGGATCTGTAAAAAGCATGTTTCAACCAAAAATATAGTCAAAAATACAATAAATAATAGTATTTTTGGTTATTATATTTCTAACTTTAAGTGTTGTTTTAAATGGCTTTACATAAGCAGATTATCTTATTTTTATCTTTAATTTTTAGCGTTTTTTTGAATGCGCAAAATTATAGTGATAGCTGGAATGAACACTTTTCTTATCTAGATATTAAAGCATTTTCCCAATCTGAAACAAAAATATATGCAGCAGCAGAAAATGCAATTTTTACTTATGACAAATTAACCAATGAACTTTTTACAATTTCTACAATTCAAGGTTTGTCTGGAGATAATATTACAACAATAAAATATGTTGCTTCTATTAATAAATTATATATAGGTTATGAAACGGGTCTAATACAAATTTATGACATTGTTAATAATTCAACATTTTCTGTAGTTGATATCCTTGAAAAACCAACAATATTACCAGATAAAAAAAGAATTAACGATTTTAATTTAATTGATGATAGAATATATATCTCAGCAGATTTTGGTATTTCAGTTTTCTTTATTGATGCAGAAGAATTTGGCGATTCTTATTTTATAGGAGCAAATAACTCTCAGATTAAAGTGAATCAAACATCAGTTTTTAATGGCTTTTTATATGCTGTTACCGATGCAAATTTTAGAAGAGGTTTATTGACTAATTCTAATTTAATAGATTCTAATGAGTGGGAAACGGGAAATTTAGGAGGTAATTGGGTTAAGTTAGTGTCAAGAGATAACGATCTACATGCTATACGTGGAAGAAGATTGTATAAAATTGATGGTTTAGGATCATCCATTGCTTTGATTTTGCCAGAGGTTATTACAGACTTAACAAATTACCAAAACAATTTAGTTATTACAACCTCAAAAAGGGTTAATGTTTATGATGAAAACTTAGACTTGAAAGCAGAATTCTTTGCAAATAATCATAAAAACACTGTTTTTTATAATGCAATTTTGTCAAGCAATGAAGAAGTGTTTATAGGTACTGATCCAAAAATAAACATTGGTAAAGAAGCTTATGGCGTGCTTAAAAGTTCTGTTTTTGATTCTGAAAATTTTGAAGAAATTTACCCTGAATCACCTTTGCTAAATCGTTTTTTTAAAATTGAGTCTCAAGATGGTCATGTTTGGGGTGTTCACGGAGGACATTCATTAACATATGGTTTTGGAGGTGGAGTAAGACGTTCGGGAGTTAGTCATCTAGTTAATAAAGAATGGAGAAATATTGTTTACGATTCATTAAGTACTGAGGTTACAAACCCTAATTATTTAAGCTATTTAAGCATAGACCCATTTAATTCAAATCATATTATGCTAAGTTCGTATTGGTTTGGAGTTATAGAAATTGAAGGTACAGAAATTCTAGAAAAATATAATAATCAAAACAGTAGCTTAACACCTTTATTTGGAGCGGTGCATTTAGTTTTAGGCTCTACCTATACAGAAGATGGTACCTTATGGGTTTTAAATGGAAGAGTTGAGGAAAGCTTAAATAAATTTCAAAATAATTCTTGGACTGGTGTTTCATTAGAAAGCGTTATCGATCCTCCAAATAGTAATCTAGGTTTTGGGGAAGTTGCATTAGATAATAATGGTAATTTGTTTTTGGCATCTCATGGTTATGGATTAATAAGTTATGCAGATGGAAATGGTGAGAATACGTTTAATAATCTTAGTGGTGTAGAAAATAATATGCCTTCCAATTCTGTTAAAACAGTAAAAATAGATAGGAATAATCAAGTATGGTTTGGTACAACAAATGGATTAAGAGTTGTTTATAACCCAGATGAATTTGTTGACGGAAATACTATTGCAGAAGAAATAATTATTCTTGATAATGGAGAAGCTAGTGAGTTATTATTTCAGCAGTATGTTACAGATATCGAAGTAGATGGATCAAATAATAAATGGATTTCTACTTTAGATAATGGGTTGTTTTATTTTTCGACAGATGGGCAAAGAACAATTTTTCATTTCACAAAAGATAATTCGCCTTTACCTAGTAATGATGTTCTAGATGTTGCTATTGATGATACCACTGGAAGATTATATGTAGCAACTCAAAAAGGATTAGTTTCTTTTGAGTCTAAAACATCTAAGCCTAGTACGACTTTGGAAGAGGCTTATGTGTTTCCTAACCCAGTAAGACCAGGTTTTAATATAGTAGAAGAAAAGGTTAAAATTGTTGGTTTAACAGAGAATATGAACATAAAAATTGTTGATATTGAAGGTAATTTGGTAACTGAAGCTGAAACAAAAAGAAATGGCAGATTTAAAGGGTTTAACCTTGAAATAGATGGCGGAACAGCTTTATGGAATGGAAAAAATTTAGCAGGAAATATTGTGGCATCAGGAGTTTATGTTGTGCTTTTAAACGATTTAGAGACCTTTGAAACCAAGGTGCTTAAAATAATGTTATTGCGCTAATGTTAATAAGTTTAAATGCTATTGTCTTATCTAAAATTAAGTACAACGAAAAAGATCTAATTGTAAAAACATATACCAAACAAAAAGGTGTTGTTTCTTATATTCTTAAAGGTGTTTTAGGTTCCAAGAAAAATAAAAAAGCAGCTTATTTTCAGTTATTATCTCAATTATATATTGAAACTGATTTTAAGTCTAATCGAAATCTTCAATATTTAAAAGAATGTAGTAATTTTCATTTATATACATCTTTACAAACTAATATTTATAAAAGTGCTATTGCTTTATTTTTAGCTGAAATATTAGCGTTAGTATTAAATGAAGAAGAACAGAATGACACGCTTTTTAGCTATATAGAATCATCATTGTTATGGTTAGACTTAAACGAAGATTTTGCAAATTTTCATTTACTTTTTCTATTAAACTTAACTAAATATTTAGGCTTTTACCCATACAACTTTAATAAGGAATTAAACTATTTTAATCTTTTAGATGGCGAGTTTCAACTTCATAACACGTCAAATTCAATTTCATTAGGAAATTTAAGTCTTTTTAAACAGTTCTTAGGCATAAATTTTGATAATATAAATCAGATAAAAATTACAGCGCAACAGCGTACTATTTTTTTGAATACAATACTTAAATATTTCGAATTACAATTACTAGATTTTAGAAAACCAAAGTCGTTAAAAGTTTTAAACGATGTTTTTAATTAATTATGAAATACCATTTATTTATATTTTTATTATTTACTGTAAGTACAACATTAGCTCAAAAAATAACGATCTTAGATAGTGAAAGTAAATCACCTATCTACGGTGTTGCCTTATTTACTGAGGATAAAAGTGTTAGTGAGATAACTAATGTAGATGGACAAGTAGATTTATCTGCATTTCAATCTACACAAATAATAGTCGTAAAGCATATTTCATTTATAGAGAAAATAATAACAAAAAATAAGATTGTAGATAGTCAGGTTTTTCTAATTTCTAACCAACAAGGACTGGATGAGATTGTTTTATCAGCATCTAAATTTTCTCAAAGAAAGGTAGATGTGCCAAGAACTATAGTAACTGTAAATGCAAAAACCATTGGATTTTCAAATCCGCAAACTAGTGCAGATGCTTTAGAAAGAACAGGTAAGGTATATATTCAGAAGAGTCAGCTTGGTGGTGGAAGTCCTATAATAAGAGGTTTTTCTACCAATAGATTATTATTAACTGTAGATGGTGTTAGGATGAATAACGCTATTTTTAGAAGCGGAAATATTCAAAACGTGTTATCTGTAGATCCATTTACAATAGAAAATACAGAGGTTACTTTAGGTGCAGGAACTGTAATATATGGAAGTGATGCTGTTGGAGGCGTAATGAGTTTTAACACCATTAAACCTAAACTTTCCTATCAAGATAGTTTAAAATTAGATGCAAGCTCTACGGTAAGATATTCAACCGCTAGCCAAGAGCAAACTATACATTCTAACTTAAATTTGGGTTTTAAAAAATGGGCTTTTTTTAGTTCTTTTACCCTAAATAGGTTTGGGGATTTACGTATGGGAAAACATGGTCCAGATAATTATTTAAGACCAGAATTTATTACTACAGCAAATAATCAAGATTTAATAATCAATAATCAAAATCCTTTAATTCAAAAAGAGTCTGGTTATAATCAAGTTAATTTTATGCAGAAGGTAATGTACCAACCTATTAATAATCTTGATATAAATTTAGGCTTATTTTATACTAGAACGTCTAATGTCCCAAGATATGATAGATTAATTAGATATAGAGAAGATAAGTTAAGGTCTGCCGAATGGTTTTACGGACCTCAAAAATGGGTAATGGCTAATGTGCAGTTAGATTATAAAAAATCTACCTCATTGTTTTATGACAATTTAAAATTAAACATTGCCTTTCAAGAATTTAATGAAAGCCGAAACGATAGAGATTATCAAGATGTATTTAGATCTACTCGTGAAGAAGTTGTAAATGCTTATTCTTTTAATTTTGATTTTGAGAAAATAATTAATCAAAAATCTACACTTTATTATGGACTAGAGTACGTTTACAATAAAATTGGTTCAAATGCTTTTCAACAAAATATAGAAACTGGTGAAAAAGAAGATATAGTTACTAGGTACCCTAATAATTCGACATGGCAATCTATTGCAGCTTATTTAAATTATAAATACAAACCAAATAATAAAATTACATTACAATCTGGTTTACGATATAATAATATAGCTTCAAAAGCTAATTTTATTGAGAACAATACATTCTTAAACTTACCTTTTAATAAAGCAAATAATAATTCAAATGCATTAACAGGATCGTTTGGTGCCAGTTGGTTATCTAGTGAGTTTCTTGAGTGGAAATTTAATTTCGCAACAGCTTTTAGGGCTCCAAATATTGATGATATAGGTAAGGTGTTTGATTCAGAACCTGGGTCTGTTGTAGTTCCAAATAATAACTTAAAACCTGAATATGCCTATAATGGAGAAATTGGTATGAATTTAAGTTTTAGTAAGGCTTTTTCATTAGATATTTCAACTTATTATACACTACTAGATAATGCTTTGGTTAGAAGAAATGGAGATTTAAACGGAGATTCTAAAATTTTATACAATGGAGAATTAAGCCAAGTACAGTCAATACAGAATGCTTCTCAATCAAAAATTTATGGGTTTGAGGTTGGCGCTTTTTTAAAGTTTTCAGACTATCTAAACTTTAAATCGCAGTATAATATTGTTGGTGGATTTGATGAAGCTAATCAAGTTAAATCACCTTCAAGACATATTGCACCAAGTTTTGGTAATTCTCATTTAGTTTGGAAAAAGAATAAGTTAAAGTTAGATGCTTTTGTTAATTTTAACGGAGAATTATCTAACAAACAATTAGCAGATTCAGAACAAGGTAAAGATTATATTTATGCATTAGACGAAAATAATAAGCCATTTTCACCTTCATGGTATACGTTAAATATTGCGACCCAATATCAGTTAAACGAGCACACTACATTAACTACAAGTTTGGAAAACATATCTGATCAACGCTATAAAACATACTCTTCTGGAATTACAGCACCTGGAAGGAATTTAATAGTTGCATTAAAGTATGTTCTATAGAGCTTTATTTTTTAATTATTTTTTTAGTTAAAACCTCTCCATTACTTAATGTTATTTTTACTAAATACATTGCATTACTTAATTGACTTATATTTAAGTTAAAAGAGTTATTATTTACATTTAGATTGTTATAAATTAATTTACCTATAGTGTCAAAAATAGTTACTTCTTTTAGTAGTAATTCGCTATTTGTGTTAATAGTTAATTCATTGTTTGGAGTTTCAAATAAAGTTAAATTTCCATTAGGAGTTTCAATTTGATCTATTGTGTCATCCTGTTTTATTCTAAAAATAATGTCAAATCGATCAGTAAACTCTCCAGTTTCAGAAGTAAAAGCATAATCTTGATCTTTCAAGTTTATGGTTTGGTTTAAATATTTATCTATAATTAGAATCTCATGAGTGTTTAAAAATTCACCTTGAAATTTATCTAGTGAAAACTTATAAATGGTTGGTGCATTAATTGTTGTTCGGTAACCAATAGTTACCACTTCGTCTAAATTTAAAGTTTCAGGATTTCTACCTTGAATCAAGAATTTATTATCTAAATTTTCAGGGTTGCTAGTAGAGTATAAAGCCATACTAGCCATAACAATACTATGTCTTTTAGCATCGTAAAAACTACCATCGTTTTCATTTGTAGCGCCATTAACATAACTAACCAGAATTTGGTTGTATAAGCCATGATCATTAGAAAGATTTAGCCAAAACTTATTAGGGACATTTTCTTGAGATGTTCTAAAAAACTGATTATTATCACTTGTAACTCTCATGCTGTTAGTAAATGTTACAGCGCCACTTGTACTTCCTGGTATATCAGAATAGGTTACTAAAAAACTTTGGCAAGATGGAATAAATCTATTTGGAATATCTAATGCATTTACTACATTATCGCCATTGTTATCTCCTCCTGCTACAGCTCCAGAACCATTAATAGAAGCATAATCATTAACATCAAAATTTAATGGCTCGTTACCATTTACAGTTGCAGATGGCGGTAAAGAATGCGACCAAATATATATGGCACCTTCTATTTTACCAGATACATTTAAATCATACCTGTTTTCATTAAAGAATGCATCTACATCTATAGCACTTGGGTAAGGGTTCCCAACTAAATTCCAGTTATTATCGTCTAATTCAGCATCATTTCTATAAACTGGTGTAGTAATTGTTCCAGTGTTTAAAGCACCTTTAAATTCGTGTGCATATGTGCCAGCACCACTAAAAGAACCTGGAGATAAAGTGGCTGCAAATCCCATTCCTGGTGCCATTACCATTCCGTTTGCGCCAGCTTGCCAAGCATTAGCATTATCATCTACATTATCAATTCCTGCACCAGGTGTTTGCGTATTATCGTTATTAGTTTCGTAATAAGAATCTTGAAAATTTTGTGCATTTAACCAAAAACGTCTATAAATACTAGAAAGAGGTAATGCTTCAGATAGTGTTACAGCTTCTACAGGAGAGCTCCAAAATGTATATTCATACCACGCATTTGTTGGTGCCGTGCTTTTTTGAACAATTGTTGGATCTGTTACTGTGCTTCCAGAATCTGAATAAGTTCCTGTATTATCAGTTTGTACAACACTTCCGTAATCTGTAACAATTAATTGACCATTATTTATAATATCGTAAGTGATTTCTATAAATGAATTGTTTGCAACAGTTAGAATATTCCCTGAATTTACAACTAAACTACAAGCAGTAATATTTCCATTACTAATTGTATTATAATTGGAATCTAAAATGGCAAGAATAGAATTTGTTGGTGTACCATTGCTCCATGTAGTTCCGTTCCAAGTCGTACTGTCGCTTTTTAATTGACTTCCGTTTGAAGCTGATGAACAAGTTCCCCCTTCTGTAACTAAACAGTAAAATTGATAGCCAGAGTAGGCTGAAACCGCTCCGCTAAGATTTAAATTATTAGTTGTTTCTCCTGTAACATTTACTAAAGGTAAATTAACGCCATTTACACTAGTCCAACCAGAATTGGTTCCATTGTTAAAATACCACTGGTAAGTTAATGTTCCAGAATTTCCAGGAGATGCTGTAATAGTGAAATTAGCTATGGCAGAACAAGTGTTTACATCTAATGGTTGTGTTGTTACAGTTGGAAATGTTGATGGGGTTGCAGAAAAACTTCCTAAATCAGAACAAGATTCTGTACTACTGTTAGTCCAATCAGTTGCATTATAACTAGAACTTGGTCCAGAAGCTGTAATATTTCTTGTAATAGTATATCCTGTCTCATTTGGACAGTATACAACATCATATTGAGCTCCATTTTTTGTTAATCGTATTTCGTCATTCTCATTAATACCTGCATTTAATTCTGTAAACCCAAAAGTAATTGTGTTGCATGGGTTTGGAGAAGCGCTTCCAATTCTAAGGTTAAAAACAGAATTAGGAGCTATTGTTCCTGTTAAATCTATAGTTCTAGATGGAGAAGCATCACCAATATCTGCATAACGTTCAATTTCATAATCAGATCCTATGGCATCTAAATCTATTGAAGAACTTGTTGGGTTATAAAGCTCCATATACCATCCATTTCCAGAGACAGAATCGTACACTTCAGAAATTATTAAATCGTTAAAGTTAGATGTGCTACAAGAGCCTATTTCATTTATAATAGTAAAATTAGTACTACTACTTAAAGGACAGCCGCTTTCTGTAATTGTTATTAAATTTGTTGAAGTGCCTAAGGGAATTTCTGCAATGATTTCGGTTGCGGTTTGAGAAATAATAGTAGCTGTTTCGGTCCCAAGACTAACAGATGTCCCAACAGTAAAACCTGTTCCGTTTATTGTTATCTCTGTGCCGACAGGTCCAGAATTAGGAGTGAAACTAGAAATTGTTTGTGTAGATGTACAGCCAGTACCACAATTAATTTCAATATCATCTAAACGCCATCTTGCTGTTGTGGATGATGTTTTTTCAAATTGAATCCATACTGTTGCATTTGATGAATATGCAGATAAGTCAACCGTGTACTGTTGGTAGCTTGTAGTTACATCTGCATTTACGTAGGTTTGTATGGTTGTAAATGGTCCTGTTTGACTTGTTGTTGAAATATTTATATCCAATGTTTTAGCAACAGTACTACCAGTTCTCTCTAAGTAAAAAGTAAGATTTGTAGGATATGCAATTGCAGATGTTGTTAAAAAACCATTATTGGAGGCGAAAATTGCTGCTGCTGGTGCAGAGTTATAATCTGTTGCGCTAGTACTCCTAGTAACTCCTGAAACTAACCAACCTGATGGTTGAAATGTTGTACTTGTAAAATCTTCAGCTAAGCATGGTCCAATTAGTGTTGTTTCGTTATTTGTTAAAGGATTTATTATGTAATATGTATTTCCTCCTAAACAATTTAAATTGTTATAGCTAAATATATAATAGTAATATGTGCTGTTTGAAGTTAGTCCTGAATCTGTAAACGTAGAAGTAGTTCCTGATTGTATTATTATTCCGCCACCTAAACTATCACCTGGGTTATAAGTTATTCCATTTACTGGATTTGAACTTAGTGAAGATGACGTGCTTTGTATAACAAGATAGCCATCTGCTGCGGTTGTAGAAAAACTACCTTCAATAGTAGAACTAGTTACTGTTCCAAACACTAAATTAGCAGCTTGATTTGTTGGTGAAATACATGGTGTTGTTCCTTCTCCAGTAATGGTAAACTGATAGGGGTTTTCGTCTGAATCTGTATTTGCTATGCTTACTGTTGCTGTTCTTGTTCCGATTGCTGTTGGGTTAAATGTAATTTCAAAAGAACTGGTTAGACCATTTCCAATACTTGCAAGCGGAGTTGAAGTTACTGTAAAATCACCTGGATTTGTTCCTGTAATATTTACTAAAGGAGAACCATTCAGTAATAATGGAGTAGTACCATTATTTTCAATTATAAATGTGTGTGCTAAAGAGCCCGAAGTAATGTCTAAAGCTCCAAAATCTGTAAAATCACCTGTTTGAGGTGTGTTATCATTATTTGCAATGTCTAAGGAGTTTCCAGTAATATTAATTTCTGGTTGTGGCGTTACAACTACATAATCTGTTATTTCAAAATCATCAATAGACAGTCTTTCAGCATCTGTAATTGAAACAACTTGAATTAGTATATTGTCTCCGTTATAATCTACAGTTTCGTTGAATTGTGTAAAAGTTGTAGAAGTAACATTAGTAACTGATCCAATATTAATCCATGTTGAACCTGCGTTTATACTGTATTGTACTTGAAATGATACATTACTTCCATCACCATTCCAATGTCTATACCAAAAAGAAATATCTCCAATACCATTATCTTTTCCGTTCCCATCTAAGCCTCTATACCTTAAATACTCATTTGCACCGCTATCATCATTAAATCTAACACCTTTTGATCCAGTTCTAGCATAAGTTCCTAATAAAGCATTATTATTAGTCCATTGTCCAGATGCAAGTGTAGTATTATTAACTCCTGTGTATCCTGCATCTATCCAGCTCTCAAATGACTCAGTAACTTGACTAAATGATATTGAACTAAAAAGGATAAATATAAATAATAATCGTAATTTCATTTTGGATTTGTTAAAAAATAGCCTGTAAATATAATTATAATTTATTGTTTAAGAATAATTAGATGTTAACTTTAAGTTATTCATAATTAAATAGTTATTAACAATCTCGTTTTGTCGGTTTTTATTACTTTTGATGGTATGTATTATAAAAAAACCGAGTCTTTTACAATTGAAGAAGCTAAGCGTAAACTAGAAAGTTATTGTGCTTATCAAGAACGTTGTCATAAAGATGTGGTTTCTAAACTGAAGGAATTAAACATGATTCCAGATGCAATAGATATTATTGTAGTACACTTAATAGAGCATAAATTTTTAGATGAAACACGTTACGCCGAATCTTTCTCTAGAGGAAAGTTTAGAATAAAGAAATGGGGAAAACAACGAATACAAAGAGAGTTGAAACAAAAAAAAATTTCTGCTTATAACATTAAAAAAGGATTGGCTCAAATTTCAAATGAAGATTATTATACCACTTTTGATGAGTTAGCAGCTAAGAAAATAGAAACTATTATAGAATCTAATATTTATAAAAAAAGAAAAAAATTAGCCGATTATTTATTGTATAGAGGTTGGGAATCTGCTATGGTTTATGAAAAAATTAAAGAATTAATTCCATAAAAAAGCGTCTAATAGTTTATAAGAGACGCTTAATAAAATAGGTGTTTTGGTGTTTAAAGATTAAAACATAAACCAACGTTAACTGTAAATTGATTATGAATAACCTCTGCAGGTTTTATTACATTGCTATAACGCGCTAAAGTGGTATTAAACTCTGAATAAACCCCAAGTCCATCTGTCAAGAAATATCTTACACCAATATGTCCACCAAAGTTTTTAGTACTTAAGCTTAATCCAGGGTATACATCAAATGCATCACTTATATTTAGAGCATTACCAAGATTAGCATTTAATCTTGCTTTTATATCAAAGCGGTTTATAAAATCGGCATCAATATTATTACTTACGTTTAAAGCATAAGAAGATGATAAACCTACCGAAATGTTTTCTGCTAAGCCATAGTCAAAACTTGCGTTTATTCCGGAGGCAAATTCTTGTAAGTTGGCGCCTATTTGTAATTTTTTATCACCTTTTCCATTAAAAGATTGTGCGCTTACAAATCCAGTACTAAGTATAGTAATTAAAAGTAGTATTTTTTTCATGTTATTATTTAGTTTGATAATGCTTTTTTATTTTTCCATTCAATCCATTTCTGGCCCATAATTTTTCGCATAATATTGTCAAAATTACGCATAATAAAGACATTATAAACAGCCTTACTTAAATTTATAGGACTTCTAGCAATAGCTCTTAAACTCATAGAAAAACCAGGTGTTATATATTTCATATAGTGCCAGTAACCTTCTGGCATATATAAAACTTCGCCATGATTAAGTTCTGTTTTCCAACCTTTAGCTAATTTTAAATTTGGCCACTTTTTAAAATCTGGATTAGAAAAATCTATATCTTCTCTAGAAATTAATGCAAAAGGTACCTTGTAAAGGTGTTTGTTTTGTTTTTGATTAAAAAGGATTACTTCTTTTTTTCCTTCAAAATGAAAATGAAAAATATTAGCTAAATCTATATCATAATGCATAAATGTGTGCGAGTCTTTTCCGCCAAAGAATAGCATTGGTAAGCTTTTAATTAAACGCAAACCAAAGTTTGGATATTTAAAGTCTTTTTGAAGCTCTGGTACTTCTTTTAAAATATTCCATAAAAAAATTCTAAATTTTGTAGGTTTACTTTTAAGTAAATCTATGTAATCACACATTTTCATTTTAGCATGTGGCTTGTTAAAACCATCTTTGTGATCTACAGGCCTATCATCGTAAAGCGGTACTGTTTTTTCACCTGAAATTTCTTTTATATAGTCTAAATTCCATTTAGTATAAGCTGGCCAGTCTTCAATAAAACGCTCTATAACCACAGGCTTTTGTGGTTTAAAATAAGAGTTAATAAAGTCCTCTTTACTAATGGTTTTTACTCTAGGGATATGTTCAAGATTTAAACTCAATATTTATTTTTATAATGGTACGCAAAATTAATAAAATGAAAAAAAGCAGTTGTTAATCTTGTGTAAAAATTAATAACTGCTTTTGTTATAAAACTAAGGTGAAAATTATTTTAAAACTTTTCCTCTTTGTTTAGCTTCTTCATTACGCTCAATTTTATGGTCCGGTCTTGTCCATTTAGGTTTTTCGCCTAAAGCTTCAAATTTAGAATCTGCAGCTTCAACTGTTTGTGGCTGAACTTTTTTAGTGAACGGTTTTTGAGGAATCATTCCTAATTTTTCAAACATTTTCATGTCTTCGTTTACATCAGGATTTGGTGTCGTTAAAAGTTTATCTCCTGCAAAAATAGAATTTGCTCCTGCAAAGAAACACATGGCTTGACCTTCGCGACTCATTTGCGTTCTTCCAGCACTTAGACGTACTTGAGTTTCTGGCAATACAATTCTTGTAGTGGCAACCATTCTAATCATATCCCAGATTTCAACCGGTTTTTGATCTTCTAATGGCGTTCCTTCTACAGCTACTAAAGCGTTAATTGGTGTAGATTCTGGTTGTGGATTTAATGTAGAAAGTGCCACTAACATTCCTGCACGATCTTCAATATTTTCTCCCATACCAATAATTCCACCAGAACAAACTGTTACGTTTGTTTTTCTAACGTTATCAATAGTATCTAATCTATCTTGGTAACCTCTTGTAGAAATGACTTCTTTATAGTATTCTTCCGAAGAATCTAAGTTGTGATTATAAGCATATAAACCAGCTTCCGCTAAACGTTGGGCTTGGTTTTCTGTCACCATTCCAAGTGTACAACACACTTCCATGTCTAACTTGTTAATAGTTCTAACCATATCTAATACTTGGTCAAATTCTGGTCCGTCTTTAACATTACGCCAAGCTGCACCCATGCAAACACGAGAACTTCCGCCAGATTTAGCGCGTAAAGCCTGAGCTTTAACCTGCTGTACGGTCATTAAATCGTTTCCTTCAACATCTGTATGATATCTTGCTGCTTGCGGGCAATAACCACAATCTTCAGAGCAACCACCAGTTTTTATAGATAATAAAGTAGAAACTTGAACCACATTTGGGTCGTGTTGTTTTCTATGAATAGTTGCTGCTTCATATAATAACTCCATCATTGGTTTATTATAAATAGCAAGAATTTCTTCTTTGGTCCAATTATGTCTTACTTCACTCATTATGCTAGTTTATTTTGAACAAAAATAGGAATATAGATTTGTTTTTAAGTTGAAATATAGCCAAAATATCCCTTTTTTCAGCTGAAGAATTTATTTTTTAATAATTACACTTACAGCGTTTCCACCAAATCCAACTGCGTTTATTAAAATAGTTTCCAGTTTTTTAGGCTGATTTTGTTTGAAGAATGGCACATTAAAAGCTACATTATTTTGAAGCATTAAAATAGCCATTTCCATACTCAGTACTCCAGAAGCACCTAAACTATGTCCGATTTTCCATTTGTTATTGGTTAAAAAGGGTACGGTTTTAAATATAGTTTTAATGGCGTTATACTCCGCTAAATCGCCTTTTATAGTTCCAGGTGTATGTGTAATAATAGCATCTACAGTTTCTAAATTGGCTTGTTTTAAAGCCATTTGCATAGATGTTTTAAAACAGTCTCCAGTGCTAGAAAGTGATACGTGATGTGATAAGATTTCTGTAGCGTAACCAACACCAATAATTTGTGCTAATCGGTTGTCTTTTAAACCGGATTCTAAACATAAACTTGCTGAAGCTTCGCTTAAAATCATGCTGTTTTTAGTCTTATTAAAGTCTAAAGCTTTACATGGAAAATCGGTCTCATTATTTTGAGCATAAATTTTCAAGGCTTGCATTTGTGCAATGGTAAAAGGTGTTAATGGCGCTTCGCTTCCACCAACTAAAAATTTGTTGCACATTCCAGAGGTTAACCAAACGACACCATTTAAAACCGCATGTAATGCTGTAGAACAGGTAATAGAATGAGATATTTCTGGACCTTTAGTTTGTAAATCGTGAGCAACCCAAGAAGAAATATTCCCTAATGTTGTGGTTGGAGATGCTAAAGTTTCGGCTTTGTTATTTTTTAAGAATGCTTTGTAATGATCTTCAAATAGTGTAGTTGCGCCACGAGAGGAACCAATATTAACACCAAAATTAGAATTTATTGACCAATTGGCTTCTTTTACAGCATTTCTAGAGCTTAAAACTGAATATAAAACCGAATTGTCTAATGGTTTGTATTTGTTGTTTTCAGCTTTTAGAGCTTCAATTTTTTCTTTTGTTTTTTTGTTTAGTTGTGCAACCCAAACTTTATTTTTTTGAGTAAAATAATGCTGGTTATCTAAATAAGCTTTCAATATGTCATCTCGATGATCGCCTAATGGCGAAACCGAAGCTAATCCTGTTATTGAAATTGAATTTTGTTGCATAACTTTTAATCAAATGCAAAAGTACACTTTAGCTGTTTTTTATCCTAAATTTTGACTGCTCTTGTTGCATTAAGGATTGAGCAATTGTTGGAGCTCTTTGTTTTTTTGATATATGAAAAAATAAAAGCGACTTGCGAAAGCCTGACCTAAATTGCCATTAAAGCAATTTGGGTAATGCCAATAACCTAAAGAATCTCTAGTGCTTCTTCTATGGTTGTGTACACTTTTTCTAATTCTTTTTTAGAAATAGTATATGGTGCCAAAATGTAAATGGTAGATCCTAACGGACGAAGAAAAACGCCTTTACTCATAAAGAACTTAAATAATTTGTCGCGTAAATTTCCATAACGCTCCATTTTAATATTTAAATCCAAAGCAAAAATAATTCCTGTTTGTCTTATAGAACTTACTTTTTCGTGTTGTTTTATGTGCTCTCCAAATGTTTTATGAGACGCAATTATAGTAGAAATGTTAGATTGAATATCTTTAGATGTTAATAATTCTATTCCTGCTAAAGCTGCGGTACACGCTAACGGATTTGCAGAATAGGTATGACCGTGAAATAAGCCTTTTGCAATATCATCGCTATAAAAAGCATCGTAAATTTGTTTAGAACAGCTTGTAATAGCCATAGGTAATAGTCCAGCGGTTAAGGCTTTACTTAAACACATAACATCTGGTTTTGTCTCCAAATAATCTGATGCAAAATAGTGGCCTGTTTTTCCAAAACCCGTCATAACTTCATCTGCAACAGTAATTATATTATGTTTTTTACAAAACTGAAGAATAAGTTCTAAACCTTCTTTGTTGTGCATTTTCATGGCGGCTGCACCTTGCACTAGGGGTTCGTAAACAAAACCTGCAATTTTATAATTGGCAACAATATGTTTTAATTGTGCAATAATATCGCCATGATTTTCTCCGTTTGGTGTTGGAATACGTTGGACATCTAATAGTAAATCTTCAAAAGGTCCGTTGTAAACCGATAATCCTGAAACACTCATGGCGCCAAAAGTATCTCCGTGAAAACCATCTTGGAAAGCGATTAGCGTATTGCGTTTTTCACCGTTATTAAAATGATATTGTAATGCCATTTTGATACCAATTTCTACGCTAGAAGATCCATTGTCACTAAAGAATAATTTATCTTGATTTTCTGGTAAAATGTTTATTAAAGCTTCGGATAATTTTACTGCTGGTTCGTGTGTAAATCCGCTAAAAACGACTTGATCTAATTGTTGCATTTGCGTGTAAACACGACTGGTGATATAGTCATTGCAATGTCCGTACATACACGTGTACCAAGAGGCAATTGCATCTATGTATTCGTTCCCGTCTTCATCTGTTAAAACACAATTTTTGGCTTTAGTAATAGCAATAGCTTCTGGATGAAGTTTATGCTGTGTTAATGGATGCCAAAGGTGTTTTTTATCGCGTTCTTTTAGTGTCATTACAGTTTATCTTTAAACAATTGTGCGTATTCTTTTATAACATTTTGGTCAAAGTAAGGTTCTTCTTCTATTCGTCCAATAACTTCAGTATTACTCATTTTTAGGATAATATCTTCGGTGGTTTTATGTTGGTTTCCACTAAAAATAAGTTTCGTTTTAAATCCCTTTTGTTCTAATAAATTAAGCGTTAAAAGTGTATGATTTATACTGCCTAAATAGTGTCTTGATACCACAATAACTTCAGCGTTTTTAGGAATAATATCTAAAATGGTTTCAGTATTATTTAATGGTACTAATAAGCCGCCTGCACCTTCAATAACTAGATGGTTTTTAGTTTTAGGTAATGTGATTTTTGAAGTTTCAATAGTTATGCCTTCAATTTCTGCAGCTGCATGAGGACTCATTGGTGTTGCTAAAGCATAGCTGTTTTTATGAAAAACCGTAGTTTCATTAGAAATTAATTTTTTGACTTTATTAGTGTCGCAATTATCTAATTCTCCTGCTTGTATGGGTTTCCAATAATCTGCTTTTAGAGCTTCTACTACAATTGCAGAAGCTACAGTTTTACCAACTTCGGTTGAGATTCCTGTGATGAAATATGTTTTCATTTTAAATTGAATTGTGTTTTACAAGATTCGCACTTGTATTCGTATTTTGTGTAAAATGGTAATAATCCAAAAAGTGCACTTGCTAAAAAAGCAAATAAAGATTTTACGCTATTTATGGTAGAAAATAACTGCACATTCTCGCTGTTGCAATTAGGACAGTTTATGGCTTTGCCTTCATTATTTAAAGAATATTTAGATATACTTTCTAAGATTTCTTTAGCTTTTTCGGACTGTTCTGCAAGTACTTTTAGTTTTACACCACCAATAGCTTGACTTACTAATGGATCTGTGTCAATAGTGAATTCATCGGATAAATAGACTTTAATTCCGTCGGCTTCTAAGCGACCTTTTATAATCTGAGCTTCCGAAGAATAATTAAATCGTGCTATGGTTATAAACGTATTACTCATAAATTATAATATGGTTTTTAATAGCTGAAATACATTAGAAATGTCTTCTTGTGTATTGTAACTATGTAAGCAAAAACGAAGCCTTTCTGTGTTTTTTGGAACTGTAGGGCTTAAAATAGCTTTTACATTATATCCTTTTTGTTGAAGTACTTTAGATGCTTGTTTTACTTCGGAATTTCCTTTTACAATTACACATTGTATGGCAGAATTGCTGTCTAAAAATAAATGTTTTAGCTGATGTTTTTCTTTTTCGGTATTAAAAAGAGCAATGTTGTTTTTAAGTTTCTCAATTTCTATTGTTGCTTCTAATTCTTGATAAGCAGCATAAATAGTAGCTACGCTATGCGGCGATAATCCAGTAGTGTAAATAAAAGATTTTGAAAAATTTATTAAGTATTCAATTAATTCTTTAGACCCTAAAACTGCTGCGCCATGACACCCTATAGCTTTTCCAAACGTAATAACGCGTGCAAAAATGTCTTCTGAGTTTTCTTCGGAAATTAAGCCACAACCATGTTTCCCAAAAACACCAATTGCGTGAGCTTCATCTAAAATAATTCGTGCTTTATATTGTTTTGAAATTGAAATTAATTCGTTTAAATCTGGCGAATCACCATCCATAGAAAATACAGACTCTGTAATAATATAAATGGAAGCTTCAATATCTATTTTAGAAAGTCTTTCGGTTAAATCTGTAATAGAGTTATGTTTAAATTTATAAGACTTTGCATTTGATAAAAGAATGCCTTCTCTAATAGATGCATGGCAAAATTCATCATATAAAATAATATCATTTCTTTGGCATATAGAAGCTATTAATCCAATATTGGCGTTGTAGCCGGAATTAAAAATCAGTGCTTTTTCAACAGAATGAAAGTTAGCAATATAATTTTCGGTAAATTCATATAAATCATGGTTTCCAGAAATTAATCTAGAACCCGTTGCGCCATTTTGTTTTAGATTTTGGTTTTCTAAAAGTTGTAAGCCATTATTATATATGTTGTGGTTTTTAGAAAATCCAATATAATCATTAGACGAAAAATCTATTAAATTGCTGCTATTACCAAGCTGTCTTAAACTATGGTTTAAAATGCGTTGGTTTAATTTATCTAAAGATTTTTTATCTAATTTTTGCATGACAATATTCTATTACAAATATATTAAACACTAATTGAAATATCTCTAAAACAAAAAAGACTATCAAAAAAATGATAGTCTTTATATATATGGTATAGATACTAATTATTCTACTTCTTTTATTAAATGAACATAAACAGGAAAGTGATCGCTAAATCCATCTGTAAATCCGCCATCTGCAAAACTACGTAATGGATAACCTCTGTAACGTCCTTTTTTATTTACTAAGTAATTTTTATTAAAAATTCCAGCTTTGTAAAATTGGAAAGATTTGTAATCTTTTTCTACAAAAGGTTGGGTCATCATTATTTGATCAAATAAACTCCAACTATCTCTATAGGCATTAGACCCAAGTCCTTTTTTAAAGAATTCAATCATTGGGTTATAAATACCTTTAAATTTTACATCTTTAATTTTTCGTTTTGCTTGAAGTACATCTTTAACACTAGCATTTGTAGGATCATCGTTTAAATCTCCCATAGTAATAATTTTAGCATATGGATCTATGGATTGTAAAGAGTCTATTAAACGCTTATTTAATTTTGCAGCTGCAACACGTTTTGCTCTACTTCTTGCTTCTCCTCCACGTCTAGAAGGCCAGTGGTTTACAATAAAATGCATGTCTTCGCCATCTAATTTTCCAGAAACTAGTAATTGATCACGTGTGTAAATACGTTCTCTAGTTTGGTCATCGTACAACATTAAAGTATGAGTACTTTGTGCAGTTGGTTGGAATAGACGCTTTTGATATAATAAACCAACATCTATTCCTCTTGAGTCAGGAGATTCATAATGTATAATACCATAATCTTTATCTAAAAGTAAAGGGTCATTAACCACATCTTCAAGAACATTTATATTCTCAATTTCCGAGACACCAATTATTGCAGGTGTATTATTAGACATGTCGCTACCAATATCCGATAAAACGCGCGCCATGTTGTGTACTTTTTTCTTGTAAATTTCCGAACGATTTGTATTTATCTCCATCATCGGGCTTGCTTCATCGTTTTTGTCTGGATCATTTATTGTGTCAAATAAATTCTCAAGATTATAAAAAGCAATAGTGTGCAATTTAAATTTCTTTTTTTCCTGTGCGTGCATAGTAAATATTCCAGCAATAGTAAGGATTAAGCTAAGTTTTAAAAAATGTTTCATTAAACTTTTGTGTTATGTTAAAGTTATATTGTTTGCAAATTGTTTGCCAAAAGTAGGTATTTATTATAAATAATGTAAATTTGCTGCGCTTAACTAATAATAATTTAATTGTTAAATTTATTAAGCCGAATTTATTAATCATTAAAAATTTAATTCTTATTAAAAAATGAAAAAAATTCTAACCATGTTATTGTTTGGAATATTCTCAATGTCTGTTGCATTAGCACAACAAACTATTGTAAAAGGTAGTGTTGTAGATGCAATCACAGGAGAGCCAATTCCAGATGTTACTGTAAAAATTGAAGCTACTCAGCAAGAAACAAAAACAAATGGTTTTGGTGAGTTTGTTTTTACACCAGCACCAGAATTAGGAGAGCAAATGCTTTCTATTTCTAAGAAAGGTTTTGTTACAAAGCGTTATCCAATAGTTGTAAATGAAGGCGAAACTCTTAACATTACAGATATGTCTTTAGATGTTGATATTACAGATCAGCAAGATTTGTTTACAATCACATTAACAGATGATGAGCTAAATGATGACGATAGCGGATCTGATAATATTTCGGGACTATTATCTTCTTCAATGGATGTGTTTCAAAGAACTGCCGCTTTTGAGTTTAGTTCTTCTTTCTTTAGAGTTAGAGGTTTAGATTCGGACAACGCTACAGTTATGATTAATGGTATTGAAATGAATAAGTTTGATACTGGAAGACCACAATGGGGAAATTGGGGTGGATTAAATGATGTAGTAAGAAATCAAGAACTAGCTACTAATTTACATCCATCTGCTTATACTTTTGGCGGTGTTCTAGGGTCTACAAATATTTCTACTAGAGCTTCTAAATATAGAGAAGGCGGACAAGTAACCTATTCTTCATCTAACAGAAGTTATACTAATAGATTAATGGCTAAATATTCTTCTGGATTAATGGAAGATGGATGGGCTTATACTATCATGGCAGGAAGACGTTGGGGAAATGAAGGTTTCCAAGATGCAACTTTGTATGATGCTAATTCGTTTTTTGCATCAATAGAAAAGAAAATTAACGAGAAGCATAGTATTAATTTCACATCTATATATGCGCCAAATCGAAGAGGTAGAACTTCTGCTAATACTCAAGAAGTTGTGGATCTAAAAGGAATAAAGTATAATGAATTTTGGGGATATTTGAACGGTGAAAAGAAAAACTCAAGAATTAATGAGGTTGAAGAGCCTATTTTACAATTAAGTCATTATTGGGATATTAATTCAAAAACTAGTTTAAATACAACTTTAGGGTATCAATTTGGAAAAAGAGGTAGCAGTCGTTTAGATTTCCCTGGTGGAAAAAATGCTAGTCCAGCATATTACCAAAACCTACCTAGCTATCATCTATCTCAAATAGATGATGATGGTCCTAATTATGCAGCTGCTTATTTAGCAGAACAGCAATTCATTAATGATGGGCAAATAAATTGGAACAATATTTTTCAGGCTAATATTAATGATAATAATGATCCTAATGGAAATACATCTGCTGCATACTTATTATATGAAGATAGAACAGATGATAAAACTATTTCTGTGAATTCAGTGTTTACTACAGAAATAAATGAAAATATTCTTCTAAATGCTGGAGTTAATTACAGAAAGTTAAAGTCTGAAAACTTCGCAGAAGTTATTGACTTATTAGGAAGTAATGTTGGTGTAGCTAATATAGATGCTTTTAGTCAAGTAGAATTTGATTTATTAAATCCTGGATATGTTGCAGGTGAAGGTGATAAATTTAGATATAACTTTAACTTATATGCAGAAGAAGTTGGTGGTTTTGCACAAGCACAATTTAAGTATAGTAAATTTGACTTTTTCTTAGCTGCAAACGTTACAAAAACACAATACCAAAGAGAAGGTTTATATAAGAACGGAAATCAGCAATTTGATATTACAAATGATGCTGGTGATGTAATTATTGGTACTTTAGATAATTCATCTGGTAAAGGAAAGAAATTAGACTTTACAGGTTATGGAGCAAAAGCAGGATTTACATATAAAATCTCCGGAAAGCATTTATTAGATGTAAATGGTGGTTATCTGGCGCAAGCACCTAACTTAAGAAATACATATACAAATTCAAGAGAAAGTCATGATTACGTTGGAGTAACAAGAGGAGAGAGTTTTCCTGGTGTAGAATTAACTGAAGAAAAAATTAAATCTATAGATGCAAGTTATATTTTTAGATCACCAATTGTAAAAGCGCGTTTAACAGGTTTTTATACAGGTATAGAAGATGCTAATGAAGTTTCCTTTTTCTTTACTCAAAGCGAGTCAGCTTCAGGATTTATTCAAGAAACATTAGCTGGAGTAGATAAAAGACATATTGGTGCAGAATTAGGAATTGAAGCGCAAGTAACACCAACTATTAAATTAAAAGGTGCTGCGTCTGTTGGACAATATACTTACGACAATAATCCATTTGTTTATTTAACGTCTACATCTGAAGATTTTAATGATAGAGCTGCAGAAAATGGAGTTGTAAATGATATATATAAAACATCTATTAAAGATTATAAAGTTGCCGGAGGACCACAAAGAGCTTATTCGGTTGGGTTTGAATATAGAGATCCTAAATACTGGTGGTTTGGAGCAACAGCAAACTTTTTCTCAAACACTTATGTAGATATTAGTCCATTAGCGCGTTCAACTTATTTCACTCAAGACCCAATAGATGGCGTTACTTATAGTGACTATGATCCAGCTGTAGCTAAAGAGTTATTAAGACAAGAAAAGATTGAAGATTATATGGTTGTAAATTTAGTCGGTGGAAAATCTTGGAAAGTTGGAGATAAGTATATAGGTTTTTTTGCTAGTATTGGTAATGTTTTAGACAAGCAATACAAAACAGGTGGTTTTGAACAAGGAAGAAAGTCTACATATAGAGATCTTTTGGAAGATAACTCTACTCCTACAAGAGTTTTTGCTCCAAAATATTTCTTTGGAAGAGGCGCAAACTACTTCTTAAATTGTTATGTAAGATTTTAAATAATAAAAAAGAAAAATTATATTTATAAACGATTTCAAAACGGCAACGTTTTAAGAGATTTTAAAAAAAAGTATTATGATTAAAACAAACAAAATTTTAGCATTAGGATTCGGGTTAGTTTCTATGCTATTTATAAACTCTTGTGTTGAGGACGATGATTTTACAACACCAGATTTAACTATTGCTCCTGTAGATGTTAGTACTTTAGGAGGTTTTACTAATTTCACTAATATTATAGCGCGTTATAATGATGCGGTTTCAAATGGTGATCAAGTAGGTGTTTTTTCTGTAGAAAATGACGCACCTTTATATACTGTTGGATATGTGGTTTCAGATGATGGTTCAGGAAATTTCTTTGAAGAAATTATTATTCAGAATTCACCAGATGGATCTAATCCAGAATCAGATATAAGAAGAGGTTTAAAAGTAGAAATAAATTCAAGAGATCTTGGAGGTATTTATAATTTTGGACGTAAAGTATATATTAAGCTAAATGGCTTAGCTATTGCAGAAGAAAATGGGGTTTATGTTTTAGGTAAATCTGAAGGTAGCAGCTTAGTACAGTTAGAAGAATCTGAATTTTCTAAATACATTATAAGAGATCCGGAAACAGTAGCTATTTCTCCTAAAATGGTAGCAATTGGAGATTTAACTGATGTTGATGAAAATACGTATGTAGGATTTACAAATATGCAGTTTAATAGAAATCAAGTGATGTTAGATTATGCTGGTCAATCCACTGATGAATTTGATGGATTTAGAACTCTAGAAAATTGTGACACAAATGCAACTATTACTTTACAGACTTCAACTTTTTCAGATTTCAAAAGCCAATTGTTACCTCAAGGTAAAGGGGCAATTGAAGGTGTATTTACAAGAGATTTTGGAGACGATTTTAATGTTCTTGTGGTAAATACAACAACTAATATCGATTTTACAGATCCTAATAGATGTGATCCAATAGAATTAGATTGTGGAACAATTGCTACAGTTGGAACAAACAATCTTTTTGAAGACGATTTTGAAACGCAATCTAACGGCGCACTAATTACAGGTAACGGTTGGACAAATTATATTCAATCAGGAACAGAAGGTTGGGAAGCATACTCTTCAGGAGGAACAAACTCTTCTTTAGGTCGTTCTGCTAGAATGCAATCTTTTAACTCAGGAGACGCTAGTTCTGTTGCTTGGTTAATTACACCATCTATAGATTTAGATACAAACACAAACGTTTCTATTAACTTTAAAACATCTAATAGTTTCTCAGATGGAAGTGAAATGGAATTATTATTTTCTACAGATTGGGATGGGACACCTGCAAATATAGAAACAGCAACATGGGGAATTGTTCCTGCAGCATATATTGTACAAGATGGAGATTTCTTTGGAGATTGGAAAGATTCAGGAAATGCACTACTTTCATGTGATTCAGTTTCAGGAACAATGTATATAGCTTTTAAATACACAGGTAGTGGCCAGTCAGATTTTGACGGAACTTACGAATTAGATGAGATTAGCATAGACGCTAATTAACATTTAAAAATAGAATTTAAATTAAAAGCAGTATTGGATATATCCAATTACTGCTTTTTTTATTTCTTAAACCGAATATTAAATTTATATATTTCTTTTAATCCTGTAAAATAGCTATTTAATCTATATTTTATGTAAATTAATATTTTGAAACTTAAATAGTATTACTTTTAGTTTTTAAATTTAAATCAGTTACATGATGAAAAAAAATATATTTTTAAGCTTATTTTTATTAAGTTTCTTTCTAGGTTTTTCTCAAACTATTTCTACAACCGTAGATTGTGCGGTAGGACCAGAGTCAGTGACATATTGTTATTCTAATAATGATACTACTGTTTATGAATTTACGAGTTCTGACGGTTCTCCATTAAACATAACCTTTAATGCAGGTGAAGTTGAAAGCGGTTGGGATCCATTAGTGGTTTATGATACGGACGGCACAACAGATTTAAATGCTGCAACGCCTTATGGAAATGGTGGAGACGTTACAGGTATAACTTATGCGTCTTCAGGAGATACAATCTCTTTTACAGTACAAGCCGATGGTATTTTTGATTGTGGATCAGAAGGATATACATCTTTAGATGTTACGGTTTCTTGCGCAACATGTATTAACCCTACTGCAAATTACAGTGTAGTATCAAACTGTACTGTAGGTCCGGAATTTTTTGTAGATACACAAATTACAAGTCTAGGATCAGCAACAACTTTAACTGTTCAAGATAATTTTGGAAACTCTAATACTAATGTTACTGCTTTGGGTACTATTCAATTAGGACCTTATGCAAATGGAACTAACGTAATTATAAATGTTTTAAATAACGACGATGCAAATTGTTCAATTTTTAGCACTGGTCAATCTCAAGAAATCTGTTTAGATTATAGTGTAGATTGTTCTGCAGCTAGTTTAGATTTTAACTATTGTTATCAACCAAACGATACCAATGTATTTGTTTTTACAACTACAACAGGATTTCCAGTAAATATTACTTTCAATCAAGGAGAAGTAGAAGAAGATTGGGATGAATTTATTGTTTATGATTCAAATGGTACAGAATTAACTCCTGTTAATTACTATGGTAATGGAGGAGATTTATCAGGATTAACTTATACATCTACTGGTGATTCACTGTCTTTTACAGTCCAGTCGGATGGTGTTTTTGGTTGTTCAGATAGTGGTTTTACACCTATAAATGCAACAATTAAATGCCAAACTTGTTTAGCTCCAACAATTACATACACTCCTACTGGAGATTGCGCAGCTAATCCAGACGCGCCAGAATTTACTATTGATGTAGAATTAATAGACGCAGGATCAGTATCAGGAATACAAATAGTAGATGATCAAGGAAATCCAGGTCAATTTGCAAATGCTTTAGGTGTTTATTCATTTGGGCCTTATGCAGCTGGTACAGACGTCATTTTCACTACAAGCACAGACGATGTGAATTGTGACTTTGTAAGTGAAGCTTATACGGTATTATGTCCTGCGCCACCTAATGAGTGTTCAATGATTTACGCCGGACCTGATCAAACCTTTGATTGTGATAATAACTCTATAGACTTAACAGCTTCTTTTCAAGTTACTGGACAAGATTTTAATGAATATGAAATAAATGCTTTAAGTTCATGCCCAACTCCACCTACTACAGGAGGAGACCCAACCAGTCTTACTACAGATGATAGATGGTCTGATCCAGTTAGTTTAGGTTTTGATTTTTGCTTTTTTGGAGGTGTTTATAGTGATGTAGTTATTGGTTCTAATGGATTAGTTTCTTTTGATATTGGACTTGCTGGAACTGGAACCGGATTTGGGTTTACTCAACCACTTCCAAATAATACAAATGCAACATTAAGTGAAGGTAATATTTTCGCAGCTATGCATGACGTTGATCCAAGTGTTTGTGGAGATGTAAATTATTCAGTATTAGGAACTTCTCCATCAAGACAATTTGTTATTAATTTCACTGAAGTATGTCATTTTTCATGTAACGATCTTAAATCGACAATGCAGGTTATTTTATATGAAAGTTCTAATAATATAGATATCAATATTTTTGAAAAACCAACATGTACTTCTTGGAATAGTGGTAATGCAGTAATTGGTATTCAAAATCCAGCAGCGGATATTGCATTTACTCCTATGAATAGAAATACAGGTGCTTGGACTGTAGATCCTGCAGCTCCGGAGTTTTACCGTTTCTCTCCTGGACAAAGTGCAACTCCAGATTACGTGTTTGAATGGTATGATAATGGTATCTTTATTGGGAACACTGAAACAATAACCGTTAACCCAACAGCTACAACAGCCTATACAGCTTCAATTTCGTATTCTCAATGTACCGGAGGAACTGTTACTGTTACAGATGAAGTTACCGTAGAGTTTGTAGGTGTTTTAGATGATTCTAGTTTTACAGTAACACCAAACTGTTCTGGTGCAACCGTTACTATTGATGGTGATACAGGCGGTATTTTTGCTTTTAATCCTCTACCTATTGATGGTGCGGTAATAGATTCAGCAACTGGAGAGGTTACAAATGCAACTCCTGGTGAAACTTATTCAATAGAATATTCAATTAACCCAACAGATATTTGTGGATCTACAATGGTTAATGTATTTACTGTTTTAAACCAAATAGTTTTAAATCAACAAAATATTGATTTCGATGTTTGTACGTCAGAACCAAACGGATTATCAATTGTAGATTTAACTCAATTTAATACAGAATTCGAGATTGGAGTTAGTAATCCTATAATCACGTTCCATAATTCTCAAATGGATGCAGATAATAATCTAAATGAAATTATTAATGTTTTAGCGTATCAAGCAAATCTTGATGAAGTTCTTTATGTGCGAGTGGAGAGTTTAGACTCTGGATGTTTTGCAGTTGGAACTGTTCAAATACAACCTGGAACAGATTGCATTTTCCCACAAGGAATATCGCCAAATAATGATGGATTAAACGATAGATTTGATTTAACGAGTTATGAAGTGAAATCTTTAGAAATTTTCAATAGAAATGGAGCGCAAGTATACATTAAATCTGATGGATACACTAATCAGTGGTACGGACAATCAAAAAATGGAGATGACTTACCTGTTGGAACGTATTACTTTGTTATAAATTACGGCGATAATCAAGTAAAAGCTTCATGGGTTTATATTAATAGATAAAAATTGCATCCAAATAAATCAACAATAACAACTAAAAGAATAAAGATGAAAAAAGTCATATCAGTCATCATATTATTACTATGTATTACGGCACAAGCCCAGCAAGACCCACAATATACGCAGTACATGTATAACATGAACATAGTAAATCCGGCTTATGCAGGTTCAACAGGAACCACCTCTATAGGGGCATTATACCGTAGTCAGTGGGTTGGATTAGAAGGCGCGCCAAGTACAGGAACGCTATCTATCCATTCACCAGTAGGCGAACGTGTAGGATTAGGATTATCATTTATAAGTGATGAGATAGGACCCGTAGAAGAGACCAACGCTTATGTAGATTTCTCATATACTATTCCAACAAGCGAGAGCACAAAATTAGCATTTGGATTAAAA